>BNJT01002756.1_pt1 | contig 279792 bp, 468 predicted proteins | sample 8540491 | NCBI WGS metagenome assembly BNJT01 (sample SAMD00202455, study PRJDB9452) | human saliva metagenome | host: Homo sapiens | reverse complement strand
ACCATCCCACCAGCGGCGGTCGCAAGTAGGTCCGACCACCATGCGAAGGTCGAATGGGGGATCCACACAGATCTCCCTCCTGCGTCGCCGCACACGACCTCAGGCTGTGGGCCCGCTTGCAGCCCTCGACTACTACGGAGTGGGATGGTGTCGCCATCGCTTCGCGCACTGGAGAACTCACTGCTCGAAGGCTATGCGTCTTCGAAGTTAACAACGGTGCCGCTCGTGAGCGTCTCCCAGTGATCTTCGTCCTCCAAGGCAATGGCTACGGCATCTCCGCAGCCTCACCCACGAGCAGACAGCGCGAACCCACGCGTTGCAGAACCACGCTGGTATCTCGTCATCCTCAGGTGCTCTCTGCACGGTAAGGACGCTCTCGACCCGGATGAACACTTTAGATGGAGGCCGCACGCGAACATGCTGTCAAGCACCGCACTCCCTGCCGTCGTCACAGCAGACCGCGTACGCACGGAGCGCACCCACCCGGACAAGCACACCTCTACCGCAGTGAAGAAGAGCGCAGCGTGCCCAGGCCGCAGATCCGCCACCAAAGTTCCGCGTAGGCGTCCGTGCGCCACCGTGCGCTTCACCGAAGAGGAGTTACAAGCCATCGAAGCCGAAGCACGCGGGAAGAGCTGAAGGTCGCTAATCGCAACGCCCCTCAAGGCTCCAGATCCCAGCCGCAGACAATTACCGTCAGGAGCACGTCATCGGCGAGGCTATCCTGGAGACAAGCAAGTACGTGCAGGTATACCCGATGGCCTCGGGCGTTGAGAAGCTCACCCCTGGTACAGGCACTCGAAACAAGACGCCCAAAGCGTGAGGAGTTCCAAGCCACAATCCTGATACCTTCTCGGGAGCAAAGACGTCGCCAACAAGGACAAGGGCGGTGCCCCTCAACGTCACCAAGGGATGCCGTGCAGGAGTTCGGCAACAAGCGTATCTTCAACGCCCCTATTGCAGAGGACTACATCGTCGACGGGCAAACGGTATGAGCCGCCGCTTCAGCGACAAGATCCGGTATCGTCACCGAGACGCTGAGTCTCGGATTACCGGCCTGCTATGGAGCAGTTCGTGAACTCCACCCACGACTTTCTGGCGTGGCAAACGGGCAGTACCGCCCAACATCACCACTCCGTCTCTTCCACCGGAGGCTGGCATCCAAGCGCTCTACCACTGCAGAGTGTCGATGGCGCGTACTCGACTACCTTCCCTGGAGCACGTCAAGCCTACCCTCGCTTCTCAGACGTCGATGGTAGCTGGTCTGCTTCGCACGGCGATGCGCTCTCGGGGTCACGGTCTTCCTCGGAGCCCAAAGCGCAGTACAATAGTGCGCAGAGTCGGCTTCGGTCATCATCGAAGACTTTGAAGTTCCTTCGGCAAGGCTCGCATCCGCCGCAAAGGAACAGATGCCACGCTCATCACCTACGGGAATACACTGCACTTTGCGCCGATGTCGCAGAGCGCATCAAGCAAGACCTCGGCAGAGCAGGCCCAGCCACCGACCGTCCGCTCACTGTACCCTGGGATGACAGACGGTCTGATGCTTCTATTCAGCAAGACCTCCAAGGCACTCATCGTACACGAAGACCGTGTTCGGTGGCTGGTGCCGAGCCTGCGGTGCTCGGATTTGCTGCCAAGACGCCTTCCGTGCGACCTTGATGCCCCCATCTTCCGTGTCGGATCGCTCTCACGCCCGTGGGCTCATCCACGCGCTTTGAGCTGACGACCCCGCCCAGCGAAAGGCTATGCAAGATTCGTGCCGCCACGAACCCACGAATACCAACCTCAAAGCAAACGCCCAGGCTGCAACATGACTATCTGCAGGGACTGCTCTACAGCAAGAGCACAGCCTACACCGCTGAGCCAGTGAGCGTATCGCCGCCGCTCAGGGAAAGGGATCGAGTATGCGTACATCGACACGGCCTCGTCCCGGCTGACGTGGAGAAGGCACGATGCCCTCATCCTCGGTACGCCGCGACCTACCACTGTGGGGAGCCTTCGGCTTGGGATGAGCTTTCTCCTCGAGATCGAAAGATGCAGACTTCTCTGGCAAGTGTAGCCACTTCTCCACGGCCCAGGCAATCAGGTAGAGACCGTGAGCTTTGCAGGATGCCGGGTATCCTCGCCACATACTTCGAAGAGCTGGGAGCTGAAGTCGTTAAGTACTGCGCCGAAGGCTACATGACTAAGAGCAGTCACTCGCAGAGCGAGCTTCTGAGTTCGCTGGCTTGGTCGTTGATCCCACCTCAATCAGCCTCGAGCTCACCGATGCACGCCTCGGCAAGCTTGGATCAAAAACAAGCAGAAACAGAGTTTGGTGTGAAGCAAGGCACACATAGAAGCCTATACTTATTATTTCGACAGCAAAGTCCGTCCCCTTAGTCGCGCACCATGATTCAAAACTGTACGCAGTCTAAGGAGACGGACTTGTTGCTTGTAGGTCGTGCAACGCCATACTGGAGAGACCATTGCAGCGGTATGAGGCAGGCCAGGCATTTTCCACTACGAAGGTGGCAACACTTTGGATGAAGAAGTTTAGTCGATAAAGGGTGTAAAAGTGCATGACTCACGATGAAATACTTTCTACTCTATTTTAAGCCGAGTGCACGATAAAGTATCAAAAAGCGTGTCGTAGAATTATTCTTATCCAGTTTATCCACTCGGAAGCTGTTATGGCGAATAGGTTACCTATTATTGCCATTATAGAGACATTCCCAACATCTATTCTAGTGTTGCCAACGACTCAGTCCCCTCTGACATCTCTACCTTGCTCGTTTGTGGAGATTTTCAATGTCTTTATGAGACTCAGAAGAGGATACCGTGTAGTGATGGTGGTGGAGTGAGCTCATTCTCATCGGAGACTACTACGACGGATTGAAAGCAATAAACAGCTCTCCTCTTCCCTCCGCAGGAGGTTGATATAGGGATTTTCCATTGCCAAAATCATAGCTTGCTCCCAGCACTCTTCAGTGCAGTATCCGTGCCAGTGCAAAAGGGAACTCGAGAAAATATTCCAAAATTTCAAAAAGCAATGTAGAAGAACGACGCCTACTTTAGAGACCTTAGGGTATTGTGGGCGTATTGTGCCCCCTTGAACATCCTTCTCCCTACGAGTCACCAGTGTCCGCCTTAGAATACGCACCTCTGCACCAGCCAGCTCATCGACTGAACTACTCCTGCAGGATGAAAGGGCGAGATGGATAATGGCTCGAAGCTCTTAATTTTTGGTTTGGGGATTATCTCTTGTAGGTGCTCCTTATTGTAAGAACAGCGGGAGGAGTGATAGTCGTTTTAGGAGATTGCATCATACCCGTTCCGCTTCCAAGGACAGTACTACAACACTTATAGACGCTGGTATACAATCGATTTAGATACTGAGGATCCCAGAGCTGAGCAGAGAGATATATAAGCCAAGATCCGATACGACTTGAGTTAGTGGAAACGTTAGCCCCTGCATAACTATGTAGCATAGCAAATAGCTGGCTGGATGTGTTGGGGCAATATATAAGAGCAAAAACAGGCGAGGATGTTGGGTTCCCTGAAGCGTTTCACGGCATTCTCAAGGCAGAAAGGTGCCCATAATCAGCAGTAGATATATGTTGATAAGCCATGGTCCCTATGTACACATCAATCGAGAAACAGAACAGTATATAAAACATATCAGAGTTGACAGTTGGACAGGCACAAGACTTCCCAGTAGCACAGAATCCTCGTGTCCAAGACGCTCTTAAAAGGCATTAGAGTATTGATGAAAAGAAGCATAACAGTTCATTGCCACGAAGAGGGATCCTGTATATTGGCATCCAAGTCGTAGGTTGTTAGGTCTTTCCTTTTCAGATCCCACCTATAGGAGGTGAGACTTTGAAATTTTGTACAAAATCGGATTACAGCTTCTTGCAAGGAGCATCTAGGTATAATAATGGAGGAGGCAGATATATATCTATATCCACCTGATGAATTGCAATTCTTAAACAAAGAAGGTAAGAGCCTTGTTATTCGTATAGATGAATAGATCTGATTCAGTGAAGGAAGCATGGAGAGTAGCAGAAATCCAGGACTTTATAGAAACTGAGATGATAATATGAGTACTACTTTGTTCTGTGGAACGCGAGCAATGCTTCCTCGGGTATCTCTCCTGGTTCCCAGAGCTTTCTGGATAAGGCTGGCTATGGAGCAAAGGAGCACAGTATGGCCCATCATCCGAGAAGATCCCTGAAAGAATGGTGGGACGCATGTAAAAGCTTCCAAAGGAGCTCTGAGAAAAGATATGGAAAAGGTGGAGATTAAAACTAAAACATATAATGGAAGACTTGAAGAAATACTCGGGCGTTAAAAGAGATAAAAGAGAGATGTGCACCTCGCTGACTTTGAGTGTGTTTACATACACGCATTCTACATGACTCCTGGAGCCTACGTCCAGCCGATCGCGCTTGAGAGAAGTGAAATGGGAACGAGTGGAATTCTGAAAGAGCTTTGCTGATTAGTCCTGACAGGGAAGTATAAGTTTGATTTATGTAGAGAGGTATCATGACGTAGATTCGTTGTCTCTGAACGATTTCTCTCTTTGCTCATCGATGGAGCAAACTGCTTGCCAGGAGGTATCTATAGTGAAACAAGAGAAGCAGTCTATTGATTGAGTACACTACTACATACAGCCCCACCCTCAAGACAAACGACCTTGGTATTGGACAGAGAGGCGTCTGTACTATGATAGAGAAGACTGGTGGTAAAGCTAATAATGTCCTCTGCATGAGAAGATGTCACTTGGGAAAGTTTCGGTTATATCACCTAGTCCTATATCATTCACTTTGTTTGTTTCGAGGAATTTCGTCAAAGATGCAAGGGAATGAAACTCATAGAATAGAATTCTCCCCTTCAGAAGAAGCTGACTTGTTGAAGTTTTAGTTTTAAAGATCAGTCCTCTTAGAAGTCATCATAGTCTATACGAACCTCCCTCCTCGTTCGCTTATACGTGGCTGCAGCCCCTGATCGAGACCATTCATCCAAGAGAAGAAAAGAAAGCGTTATCAAAAAACAGATGTAGCATGCTCAAGTATTTTATAATAATGCAATAGGGTTTTTGATGTTGACCCGAATTCTATTGATTTAGGGCTCATATGCTCAGAGAAAGGCAATTGATCTTGATCCGATTAGAACGTTTAACTGAATTCCTGACATCGCTATAAGATTGATTTTCAGCTTATAGTTTGCCAAGATTTTATCCATAACTTTATTCTAGATGATGATTTTAAGATTGTTAATCTTATGAAGGGAGTTTTAAGCGATATGCAATCATTGGTTTATCTTTCGTTGAGCATCCAATAGAGATTGAGTTGGGGAAACTTGTTAATTTGGAAAGTCTTGTACTTGATAGTGACAAGTATAATAGAGGATTATCAGTATTGAAAACCTCAAGAAAGTTGTTAATAATAGCTGGGGCAAGAGGGCTTTTCAAGAAATAACATGGAAAATTTGGATAGCTTAGACATTGAAGGTCGTTTGAGCATCTAAATGGTATTCAATCGATGAAGTCCTTATCCTCATTAACCATCTGGTATGCAACAAATTGTATGATATGTTCCTTTAAATTGCAAGCTTTGCCTCAATCTCCTTTAATATTGCATGTGAATGCTGCAAAAACATGACGGACTTCTCTCTCTGAAAGCAACAATGTGGACGGAGAAGCTCACCTCGATCGAGTTGATATTTAGATTTTGTCCTCAGGGATGCAATCGCTATATGCGACAAGTTTTTTCAATCAGCTGATGGGGATTTAACACCCCTATTGGAAAGTAGAAACGCTTAAAGACATTTCTCTCTGTCCCAACAAAAGCACTACACCCATACTTTTGGAACAGTTAATTACTCAAAGACGAGAACAGTTGCTATAGCAGTGCCTCATCCGAATATAGTCCTCCCTACTCGACGCATATCATAAATGCATCTCTCCAGAGTCGAAATTACGCACTAAAAAGTTCAGGTAAAGAGATGAAAACAGAGGGGACATATGCAGACACCAATTACGTTCACAAAGGCATGTAGAGACAGTGCAGTCAGAGTTATTATCTTTCCAATGGGAAATACTTCTGTCGATGTAGATAGGGGTTGAACCATACTTTCATAAGATAAAGAATCGCATGTCACTGACAATCGCATTTACTGCAGAATGGAACTTATTGTTTAAAATTCTGCCTCGTCTATTCTATAGATGGCAAAGTGCCTTTGATGAAAATCTCGGAATCGAAGAAGCGATTTAGCATGAGGCAATAGTGCTAAAACTTAAAAAGGGTCTTGAATGGGCAATTTTGATGGCAGAGGAGACCCCTAAATCTTAAATCAGATAAAGGAGGGTGAACCCTCTTCTCTCATCAGTCATAAAGCTAAGCATTTGCTTCCGCCACCAACCTGTCGTTTTCAGGTAATCGATTGACGGAGCGGATGCGAGGGATGTTGTCCAGCGGACCCGCGCGGGCAGCTGGAGCAGATCCAGATCCGATAGGACAGCTGCGTTTAAGCTGTATAGGTATGTAGAGAATAGCCTCTTGGATTGATCCCATTTGGCTTGACTTCAATCTCACATGAAGAAGCTAAGGCAAATGGGGTATGAATCTGCTCCACAACCAATGTTCACATGGATCAGATGCCCATATCTGAAGCGACGTACGCAGAGTTATTTGAGGGCATCCGATAGGAAATGTAAACAAGATAGAGATTAGCGAGGTATTCGGTCTCGCATTCAGAATGGAGCTGTATGGAATAGTTTCCTTTGATATTGGGACGCTGACATCTCGAAAATGAATATCTCACTAGGAAAGGTCTATACATAGATTTATTGTTAGAGAGTGCTCGTGAGATTGACGTTGCGTCCTTTCCTTATGGCGGAATGCGAGAATTATGATTCGTTCGCTCTTAAGGACGCGCAAAATATTAGCTTGGAAAAACTCCCTTTAGAAGCTAAATCCATCCTCAGAGATAAGTGTTGGTGTAAAGTTAGTTAATGATAGCATGGAGATCCATTTTTGGCTATGGGATTTATATTATGTGTGTGGTAATCAATAAAGACATACAATACTCAAGCCAATTTACAAGATGAGTATACAGGAATGCTTTGTGATAGACGAGAGAACGTCACCATACCTGGCGAATAAAGTTAATGGCTGTGTCGAAGGTGACAGTGAGGCAGAAACCAATCATAACGATATAAATTTCAGGAGAATCGCAGTGGCAGACAGAAAAGTCAGACGTATAAGAAGAAATAAGATCTACTTCCAACTTGAAATCGATGAGGACGATACCCTCCATTTGATGTGAGAGTCTCTATGGTGCTACACGCTAATGATAAGTGAGAGTCGGCAGTATTGACAACATACCACTAACTTTGTGAAAGGCATTTGCTCTAGGTGATAGGAGTTGCTTTCGATGATGATTTTAACTTTTGTCGCAGTGAGGAGTCCTCGCTAATACTATGACTATAAGAGTCTCTGTGCCCTAGTTGGGAGAAGTAGATATTAAGAATATACTCAAAGAAAGAAAACTGCTCTTGGGAACTATCTCATCTACCCTCTTTGATTGCTACGTGATGTCCCGAATAATCGTCTTGAGTACAGAGTGTGCCTGTTTTGAAAGATCTGACATTGAGCCACTGTTTGCAGGTGAAATGCAACAGATGGAAGACGCATCTATAGTATCGAGCAGTCCGGCGAGTGGGGCGTGAGAAACACGCGCTGACTTATTACGAAAAACTCAGGATGGATATAAATAATGAAATGGTGGCAAATACAATTCTGAAGAGGAAACTTCCTCAACACCCATAGCTATCTCTCCAGATGAGGACTCTTATATAGAGCTGGATGGAGGCAATCCGAATCTAACAGAAGATTTCCATTCCAATACAGACTATCCCCCACGACACATGGACGACTATATTGCCGATGACTTGGGTTGTTACCATTATTCTCCAGAGGCAAGTTCGAAATATCATAAATGAATTATCATGTACGAGGTAGGGACTAGATAATATGCAAAGTGCCCAGTAGTTCAGTCAAGGAACGAGTATCGTTAGTTTTGCTCCAAAATTCACTATAACTCTTGACATACTTTAATGAGAGCTATCTTTATGGGGTGAATAAGAGCATATTGATTAAAGCAGTACTTTCACTGGAGAAGATATACTCAATTGTCCCGATTGAACGTTCTACAGAGACCTTTTTCTTCCCAACGAGAAGCGATCTCTCGACAGAGTCAAAAAGGCGTTGAAAAAGGCACGAGTGGGCGGAATCAAGTTTCTCATTAAACGTAGATTGATCGTTTTTATGCCTTGGGGCGTCAGTATCTGTAAGCTCGCCAGTGAATACACCCATTGGGTATGGGAACGACAATGTGCCACTACACGAGTGGAACTCCGGCAGGAAAAACACCACACACCACACAACCCCCAAAACAAAACCCACACAAAACACACAAAACAACAAACCCAAAACCAAACCACCAACACAACACCAAAACCCAAAAAAAACCACAAACCAAAACACCACCCAAAACACCCAAACACACAACACAAAAACCCCCAAAAACAAACACACCAAACCACAACCCAACAAAACAACAAACAACCCCAAACACCACAAAAACCAAACCACAAAAACACCACACACAACAAAAACCACAAAAACAAAACAAAAACAAACTGCATTTGGAACAAAGATATTACCTAAACCAATAAAAACCGATCAAAAGACCATACTGCGGATACTTCACAAAACCAACCACACCCAAAAAAAACAAAAAAAAAAAAAAAAAAAAAAAAAAACCAAAACCCCAACAAACAACAACCCCACAAACCAAAAACAAACCCCAAAACCCAACACCCAAAAACACCCAAAAAACACAACCAAAAAACAACAAAGACAGATTGGGCTCGCGGAACAGATCAAGCACGGTATGATATGAGATTATTTGGAGATGGAACAGGAATATTTGGGTAGAATCTAGAAGTATACACTACTACCTTCTCGTTTAAAGAACGCTTTTTCAGGTGGTACTGAGGGCCTATTTGTTTTGATGGAGTGGACTTTAATCATGCGATATTCAAAGGATTGCGTAAGGATGACGTTTTCTCTAAGTGTAATGTATCCGATAGTTCGGCTAACATAGAGATTCTCCGTCCTTTGTAAACTGCCTCTTGATAGAATGAGGTTGGGAATGACTACAGTATAGGAAACATTGGGAGGGCTATTCGTAGATGACACTGTGTATTCAGAAATTGTAGCGTTCCAAACAGGCTTATGAGGAGTATACGACGTATACGCGGTATACTCGGTGTGTCTTTGAAAACTGTGCATGAAGAATGTGAGAGTTTTAATAAAAGCTCCTTTGTGAAAAGTTCTTTCATTGGCAGCTGAGTGATGTCACTCTTTATTAATGGTGCTCCCAATCCATGCTCCTCACAAGACCTCACATCCTCGAAAATAGACTTCTCTGACTCTCATATGGGGAGAGTATGTTGGTTTCCATAGATGCTCTTTCTCTGATTTGTCACAATAGTGCACGCTTCCTAAAAGGAAAGGGCGTTTGAGAGAGTTATTACATTACATATGTGTATGATGGGATTATGAGTCTTAACACGCTTGAATAGCCGAACGTCTTGTTTGATTCAAGCTCTAAGTCCTCATAGCTAGGCTCTGGAGGCCTATTCTAACAAGGCTTCTGCTGGAAGGGGCTTGATTATATAAGTGGCATAAGCCAGAGCTGGACATTGGGATGTGTGCTCAGGTGTCTAGTAGACCATGGAGATCAACGTTGCATCAAAGAAGTACCAGAGTCAGGATGCCGTAGGGCTGAAACGATACCATTGTTTATCGGGAAATCTTACATGGTTTGCTCATAGATCCCGATTCTCAGTCACCAAAGCACCCTACTAATGAAGCAGTCAACCGATGGATCATAGGTTGCTAAGGTGACCCATTCATGGGTCGGTCGGAGTCTATCGGGGATTGTTATCGTAGTTATTGTAGACAAGGTAGTAGTTCTTCTTACCCTCCGGACTAAAGAGATAGCGATCTGCGATGAGATGCTCCGTAGAGACGTTCCCATTTTTCAAGATCATTCCTAAGAGACCCTAACAAGAGCAAGAGTGCACCACTCACGCTTGCTACACCAGACCAATAGTACTCCATGGCATTGACCAGTAGTGCTCGACACGTGAAGCAGTAGTGGTACATACCACACTGCAGTAGTACTTCACAGTACCAACTTTTTCGAGTACACCACACTTTCATTATAAGTCTCTTGAGATCACTTAGCCAGAGGACAATAACTCCTCTGGCTATTTTTCACATCGCTGTTGCACTTAATGCAGTGGAATGTGCACTGGAGGCATTAAGCTGTATAGGCATGTGAGGAATCCCACAATGACTACAGACACCTGGTCTTGACAAGAGCTATGGTAAGAATGTAACAAAGCAGGGAAACCCCAAAAGAAGTGCTCTTCAAAAGAAGATGTGCAGCGGACAAGAGTCTCGAGAAATAGACAGAACGATGCTCCTCAGCACTGCTCCTGGCCTCTACAAATGGCATGCACAGGGAAAAGGGAAAATGATGGTACAATTAATTTAGATGGAACTATACAATGATAGTGCCTCTAACTTTAGTAGAGACGAGAATGGCTAAAAACAGCACTGGATGGAATTTATAACAGCAGAAGTTCATAGAAAGATTATTAATCAAGAGTTATTTGACAAGATTTCCAAGGTGAACGTCCTTGATGGTCAGTGCAAGGAGGAAATACCACTAATTACCAGGTAGCAAAAGTGTAGATTTCTTTGAAGGATTATTTCAGTACGAAGAAATTCGTATACCTCGTGTGTCTATGGCTCAAATGTTGCTGTTTGATAGCTAGAACTTACTTTCGAAAGCTTTATTCATCGATGGAAGAGCGAAGATTATTCAGTTGTTTGACTTTGTGGTAGATCCTTTGTGGATGATGAAGTGGATGATGGTCGGTTTTGTATTCCAAATCTATAGCTATTATCGACTGTGGAGTATCTGGATAATCCTATAGATGATATAGGGCTTAATTAGAGCATGGTTGCGACACATATGCCCCAATACTTAAAGACAGGTAAAGATTCATACGACTCATTACAGGAGCATGACGGAGTAAATACCAACTTTGAGTCCATCATCTCGTGTTTCCAGATGATTTGTAATGGTAGATATTGATTGGTTGTCTTGAAATTCTGGAAAATATAAGAACATGGATAGAGTTCCACCCCTATTAATGAACTGACTGATAATGGAAGCATTTGGATATAGTAACAATGGACGAAAAACTTCTAACTCTGAAGGAGGTTACGCTCCACTTTATCAAAAAGTGGAGCTAGATAGACTAACCGAGTTTCAAGATCGTTCGCTCCAGACACCAAGAGATTGCATTAGAGAGATCCAAGAACAGGACGAAGAAGATAAATCCCTGATGAAAACCCATAAGTATTACTCACCTAAAAGACTCGATGAAACAACAAGGAGGATGTGGATTTAGTGATAGGGCACCTCATTTGTACTAATTTTAGAGCAATAACGCCGCGCAAAGAAACGACGAAAGAAACGCAAGGAATAACGTAAAAGACAGCTTTATTTGGGTTTTCACGGCGATCACGGACAATTTCCCAGTGCTATATTTAGAGAAGAAGCATCGACGCATCCACCTGGATTCAGGATACTCACACTGTCGGGTATCTTGACAAAGATACCCAGTGGACGTTCCTCTATTTGACTGGGCAATCGAGAATGCCTTTTTACTCCCAAGAATGAACTTCAACAAGGAGCTAAAACAAAAGCAAACTTTCAGCCTTTCCTCATCTAGAGCATTATCACTTTGTATGCGAGACACCCTTATGGGACAGATCGCCACACCGACAAGTTCGATTGGGTGCGAACCTCGTTTATGAACCCAAACGAGTTTGGGAGGCATAGCATAGAACATAGAACGCCTACATAGTGCAATGCTACAGAACTATAACGAAAGATTAATAAATGATTAAAAGACGTATCAGAAGCAAGGATGCAAAGAGAAGGGTTTATTTGATTCTCTTCAGGATGGTTACATCTCGCCTTTGGCTGAAACTGCAAAGAAGATTATCCAGTCGCTACAAGATCCAATCGGGTTTTAGCTCATACAAAGCAACCCACTCAAACTTTCAAGCTTTCATCCAAAGCTTTTAAAGAATTGCAGTAAGGAGAAGATGCATGGTTTTTTCTTACTGGACCATCTTGCCGCAATGAGGAGGAGGTTTCTCTTGGAATGAATATGATCATCTGAGTATTCAAGCTGCAGAAGAAGATGGAGATGATGAAGAAATAGCATTTCTTAGCGAGTTTTGGAACAGTTATCTTCCATTTGCCTATTCTATTAGAATGGATACTCTTACCTGCAATTGGTGTATCTGGGATAAATGAGGGGAAAAATTATCTATGGACGAGAACCCTATGTTTGAAGAATATAGTATTGAGGCAGATAGTTTTGAAGAGCTACTCGATTCTTTTTGTCTTGACGCTTGACAGCAAAGAAAAGAATCCATTAGATTGCTTGAGTTTATCTAGTTACAGCGGGTGAAATTCTTCCCAACGAAGCAGTCACTTGACCATGTGTGGGATGTCTTCCTCTTCGAGATGCTTCACGGGATGCAAAGTACTCGAGATGTCTCAGCAATTAGCTTTACTATCTCACTATGAAGTATTATCTGCTAGACAATAGGTCGATGCCCTGTGGGGAATTATGGAATATGCTATTCTCAGGCCTCTTAAAGGTGTTAGATGAGCACTATGATGATTCTGGAGATACCTGAAAATAGAATCGGACTGTCCATATTTCCTGATATATACATGGCTAATACTAGTAATATCATTGTAACAGATAGGGTAAAGACTCTACTGGAATCGTCTGATATCTCGGGGATAACTGGGTATAGAAGAGCCATTATGAAAAAGAAAAATGGTGGACATTGATTGGCAGTCTTGAGATTTGGATAGCGAAGATCCTTGTTCTATCCGAAAGGCAACTCCCTATAAACTACATCCGACAAAGGTGCAAACTCAGAAGATTTAATCCAAAAGTGCTCCTGAGCATCGAGCTATTAGTAGGGCGAGAGATGGGGAAATCAAAAAGCTTTCTGATACACGTGATTATTTTGACTTCTCTAACCTTGTCTTAGCATCTTCCCTAGTATGGATATCTTTCAGCTGAAGAACATGCTCTTCATTGTTGTATCTGAGCGATTCAAAGCATTTATAGAGCGAGAGAAGATCCTCGACATTGAGCTTTGTTGAGTTGTCGAGAGAAAGTTAAGCATTTGAATAAGTAGCTAATCCCGAAGGTCAGGAAGTCGTAATTCCAAGACGTGATATGGACTACTACAAAAATCTCTCCGATATACTTCATCATCTCGATTTGAGTCAGAGTCTGACGATGACACAGTATAAAACGATACCTTTTACTTGAGAATGGATATCAGAGAGAAGGAATCAGAGCTCTGCTTTTTAGCTCTGAATGATTTAGAAGCTGGGAGATACAATATGAACTAATTGAAGCTATGAACGTTTTCCTCAGATATGTACGTATCAGGTTGATAGAGCATGGTTCGATAGTGTAGGAAACAAGCTCCCTCATGGTATCTATTGATGTTGACAATCTATTATCACGTCCTGATTATTGTCAGTTGTTGGTCAAGTGTTATCTGAATTACCCTCTGATAAAAAGAAAGAGGTATAAGCGATATCAGGGATATCAGAGGATGATGAACATTATGCTGACTTTAGATACATATACACCTTAAAAGTGGAGCAATGTGAATCGAGCGGTAAAGAGATTATAAAGGAAGAGCTTTCAGGATCTGCCTTTTATCAGAATGGTAAAGAGTGGCTCTGTGGATCTCGACGAAGTTGTTTTCGTTTGCTGTGCGCTACAAAATCATCATTTGATGACTTCCTTTTATTTTTAATGTTGGCATCTATATCTATAGCTTATCAATGATTACCAAAATTCCCAAAGAAAGATGTCATATTCGAACAAGACTTGGAGGATCTATTTGTACATCAAATAGGTAGGACTCCTCCTAATCTTTATTATACGATACTGATGAGGACTCGGAGAAGTCTCTCCGAATTCCTTTTGAAGCAGTTTTTATGCCCATTACTCACTACCTTTAACTAGCATCTCTGGACTCAAAAGAGCTGTATCAGAACAATGTGTTTTCAAAATCTCTTGTTTCTCGTGAGGCCAGAGAAATAATCAGCAATCTGTCCTAACGATACAAAATGTGTATTTTAGCAATCTCATAATATCATAATCATGGAATATAAGATACATACAAGCTCTATAGAAGCAGTAAAAGCCCTAGCTGTAGAAGGAGAGCTGGTTTCGAATATGGACTTACCCTGATAGCCCCAGAGGCATATAATATCTATACATTTGCTTACAGTAAAACGACTTTGCACTGCTTGAACAAAAATATTGGAAGAGAAATCCCTTTGCCATACAGGACATTTCTTACCCATGTTAGTAATGGGATGGTATTTTCAGTCGTTGCTGTCTTAATCTCGACGGACTCAAGAAAGCATAAACAGGAAAACCTGGCATTCAAGGCTCCTTTGATTTGTCAATTCCAAATGTTTATGAGCGTCCTTCTAACGCAGATGCTAGTTGCTTCTTTTGGGAGTTATAGCTATGATGCTTTCAGTTATATATGCGAGGTCTGGATCGCAGAAGGTGTTTTATTGCCCAAGATGGGGATACTATCCACTCAAAAGAGTGGAATAGTTTTTCTGAGATGCTCAGAAGAATTCCAAAGACTCTAAATCTCTACATGGCGCAGACGGAATGCTGAAATCTACCCGTGAGTACCTCCGATTGCCTAAATAACAGGGCACAATATAGGTTGATACTCTTCTAAAAAGGACTCTCTTCGCTTCGGATAGGCAACTGAAACTCGAAGGAACAAAAGAAGACGCTCTAAGGAGTAATCTCAGACAATGCATGAAGAGCATGTAGATTGAGTATAAAAAGCAAAAAGTGATAGTTATGAAGATGATGATGTTTTTGGATTGGGTATTTCCCAACGGAAGAGACCTTTGAACGCTATTTAGATATGAGAGAAAGGCGATGGAGATACAGAGGGACTAAGAACATTTTGCCAAGAAATGGGGCTTGACGACTTCGACGAGGATTTTCTCACTAGCGAAGTACCTCAAAGAAAAGCGATGATATTAATCGACTTTCTTGACTTTTTGTCCCAGCGAAGACACAGTTGCTCCAAGAAGCCTGTGCTCCTTTGAATCTACAAAAGGCGAATGCACTGATATGCTATTCAACGAGGCATGGTATCACTCAAGTCAAGCTGTCCTTGCATCATCGGTATCTTATCTCGGAGACTTTCAGTATTCGACAAAAGAGATTAACAGCCTGTATTCAACATCTGGCATGGAAATTCTCGGTCTTCATTGGGAATACAGATAAGTCGGAAGCCGTGTTTATGGAATACTTCAATCAAGATGGGATTATATAAAGGTTTTACAGGACTATCAAGCAGGTATCAGTAGGAAAAAGCCAGCTCCTGAGCTTCGTTGTCAGTTTTGCAAAGATGTGGGCTAGACTATTACTATCCAGAACTTCTTTTCATTTAAGATGGTTGATGCCCCATTACCGGGAAATGTTCTACTGGAAGCGGTGGTCAATGAGCCCATGTTGTACATGATGTACTCAGTTTTAGACTGGACCAGAAGGGCATTGAGAGTGCCAACGTTGCATTCCTGCTATGTAGCTAATGGATTTAGGGATAAGAGCAAGGATAAGCATATCTCTATTTATAAACGAGATACTCCTCATTCAATCAAGCGAAAGAAGAAGGATATTGATGAACTCGATAGTTATAACGGGCTTACGTTTTAGGGACTCTGGTTTGGGGAGTAAAAATCGTATCTGAAGATCCTATAGTGGAGGGCTTTGCTATGAGGGCGGTATCGGTCGTCTTATCGAAAGTTGTCCGAGACGCTCGGCGGAGCAACGACGCTCCGCCACTACCGCTGGGGCAGTACATCCGGCGCCTCAATCGAGGATGAAAAGGCAAAGAGTATCTTTCGATAGAAATACTTTATCGGATAGCAATAATCGTGATAAATGCCTGGACGCAGGGATATGACTTCGAAAACAATCTGTGGTGTGCACACCGCTACTGAGGTTGGTAGTTCTCTCAAAGCGTCCTACCTCTGACCTATAGTGAGAATCGCCCTCACAAAAGGACAAGTAAAACTTGTCCTGTGCGGGATTTGTTGCATCCCGTGTCACCGCAGGCGTTAAGGCTGAGGGCGAAGGGAGTTTCCTGTAATGACAAGTCCGAATATCGCAAACAACGAAGCAGTACCGTGATGCAATAGTCTCCTATAAGTGCACATGACTGGGCACTATAGTATAGATATATATCTTAAATTTAGTGCATGAGTATGCTGGAGTGCTTTGACTCTGGCGCAATCATGATATAAGCGAATGGAAACAGAGACGACCTACTCCTTAGCCTCTCCCGATGCCCTGCAGCCTGTGGCGCACCAGTTCATCGAGGAGGCTACTCCTGGGGAGATATCTTCGCCTTTTATGCCCCTGATGGGACGGGCAAAACACCTTTATCAAGACGCTCTGCAGAAGCCTTAGGCGTGCAGGATGTCATCAATAGCCCGACCTTCTCGATCATCCAACGAATATCGTGCAGAGCCTTCGGGTGAACTGATGTATCACTCTGACTGCCACCGTCTGGAGAAGCTCGCAGGATGCGCTGAACCCGGAGCGGAAGACTACCTACAGAGTGGCGCACTCTGCTTCATCGAATGGCCTGAGGGTTATGGAAGACATACTACCTGCCGACACCGTACGCATTACCCTCGAAGAGATCGAAGGTGAGTACGAAACTCACCGCTCGCTACAATAAGACAGAAAAGTAATGCTTAATCCCTTTGAGACTGGGCAGGCGCGTGCGACGTGGTAGCATCGAGGTCATCTGTGGATCGATGTTCAGCGGAAAGACCGAAGAGCTCCTGCGCCGCCTTCGCCGTGCTAAGATCGCAGGCTTGCGCGTCGAGATCTTCAAGCCCACAGTAGACACACGCTACGCAGAGGCTGAGGTCGTCTCCCATGACCGACAATGCGATTGCTTCTACCCGATAGACAACTCCTCTAACCTCCTCCTCTTAGCTTCGGAGGTCGATGTCATCGGCATCGACGAAGCGCTGTTCTTCGATGAGCACCTGCCAGAGGTCGTAGAGCAATTGGCAGACCAAGGAATACGTATCATCCTCGCTGGACTTGTATGGACTTTCGTCGCCAGCCCTTCGGTCCCTATGGCTCAACTCTGCGCCATAGCGGACTCCGTAGATAAGATCCATGCCATCTGCGTAGAGTGTGGAAGCTGGGCCAACTATTCCTATCGCAGAGTCTCTGGAGAGCAACAGGTAATGCTCGGAGAAGCTAAGGAGTACAGCCCTCTATGCTCGCACCTGCTACCTCAAGCATACCCCAAAGCAACAACATAATCCAAACCATAAGTCCGCAATGAACACCAAGAAACTACTTACACTCGCTGGCTCTACCCTACTCTCGATGTCCCTCTTCTCGAGCTGCGTCATCGCCATCGGATCAAACAAGGAGCACTAACACGACCTATGCTACCCAATGGCAAGGTAGCCTATGCAATGAGTCCCCCTACCGCAGGAAAGCTCTTCACCGCAGCTCGATACAGCGCTCTGCTGAGTACAAAGCTCTCTGTCAGCAAGCCTACAATATCGCAACTGAGCGACTCCTTGCGGCTACTCAGAAAAGCCTCTTTGTCCGCAGGGAGAAAAGCGCTGGGCTATAGTCACTGACATCGATGAAACTATCGTTGACAACACGGCTAACTCCGTCTACCAAGCACTCAAAGGCGAAGACTATTCACAGCCTTCGTGGGATCGCTGGTGCGATCAAGCCGATGCCGTAGCGCTCCAAGGTGCGGTTGAGTTCTTCCGCAAAGCCGATACCTTAGGCGTGACATCTACTATATCTCCAATCGTGATGAGGTCAATCGTACTGGGACAAAGCAGAACCTTCGTGCGCTGGGCTTCCCTCAGGTTGATGACAAGCACTTTATGTTCAAGGACAAATCCTCCGACAAGACCTCTCGCCGTGACGGGAAGTACTCAAGACGCACAACATCCTGATGCTTCTCGGTGACAACCTCGGTGACTTTGATCACTTCTTCGATGTACGTGATGAGTCGTACGTGATCAGGGGTCACACGCTTTGCCTCTGAGTTCGGCAAGCGCTTCATCGTGCTCCCCAATCCTAATTACAGAGCTTGGGAAGCAGCCCTGAACGGAGAGCTATCCCGACCTCAAGACGAAGGACGGCAAAGCTCACGACCCTACTACGCACTCAGCGCAAATAATCCCCATAGCTACTACACTCTCTACCTTAGACCATCAGAGATCCATGCCTTACACCGACACAGATACGGCAGATCACTGCACTCGTGCATCGTGAAGTCGTACCCGCCACAGGCTGCGCAGAGCCAGCGGCGGTAGCTCCTCACCGTAGCCTATGCGGCGGCACGAGACGACAGCAGAGCCTCGAGCTATCGACGTACTGCTCAGCGGTAATATGCTCAAGAACGCAATGGGAGTTGGTATCCCAGGTACTGGAACCTTCGGTATCCCCATCGCCATTGCTCTTGGAGCTATACTTGCTGCTCCAGAGAAGCAGTTAGAGTTACTTGATAGCTTCACCGACGAGGAGTTGCATCGAGCGCAGAAGATGGTCGAAAGTGGCTGCATACATATTGGGCTCAAGGAAGGTGATGACATTGATCGCCTGTATGTCCGAAGTTCTACTGACTGACACCGAGGGACGAGTATCGACCGCTGTCATCCAAACGACCCATACGGGGCTGACCTCACTGACCTATGACGGAGAGGATCGCTTTGTAGCTACCGATCGCACTCCTTGTACTAAGTGCCCAGAGCAGAAGACGGAAGAGGAGACGATTGCCCTGAACTTTGACCTCGTCTATGAGTATGCCTTTGCATGCCCCTTAGATGAATTGGACTTTTATCTACGAGGCTGCACAGCTGAATAAACAGGCTAGTGAATTTTCCTTCCACACAGCTATGGGCACAACCTCGGGAAGCTAATCAACAGCGATCTCGGTCGTCGCTATCTGGGTGATAGCCCACTCACTCAGATGCTTGCCACCAGCTCAGCGTGCGATGCGCGCATGGATGATGCTCCTGTCACGGTGATGAGTAATTCGGGCAGTGGCAACAAGGCATCTCCTCGATGCTTCCCGTCTTGACCTTCGCCGAAGAGCAGGGGCTGATCGCGAGAAGACTACGCCGCTATCATGCTCAGTAGCCTCCTCGTCATCTATGTCAAGCAGCTCTTAGGTCGCCTCTCTTGCCTCTGTGGCACATGGTCGTCTCAGGGAATCGGATCCGCCTGTGCCATCACCTATCTGATGGGTGGCACCAAAGGAGCAGTCCATTGGTGCGGTGAAGAATCATGACGTCAACGTCTCTGGGATGATTTGCGATGGTGCGAAGCCCAGCTGTCAACCTCAAGGCGTCCACTGGCGTAAGCTCGGCACTCATCTCCGCCCTCCTATCGATGCAGGGGCACGTAGTCACGGCGACCGAAGGCATCGTTGATGAAGATATCGACATCTGCATCGCCAACTTAGCAGACTTGGGAAGAGACGGTATGGCTCAAGCAGACCTCAAGGTGCTCAAAATCATGACGAGTAAGGGCAGCATCACCATGCTTAGCCTACTATTTGGGCTCATTGATGAGTGCCCTACTCGTCTCCTATATGTAATCAGCTACTATTGGATGAACCCAAATAGAACCAAGCAATTTGTGCTCAGCTTCCTGGCAGGATCACTCCTGCTCTGGAGCTGTGCCAACCAGCGTTGCCCTGAAGGCGGACCTTTTGACACACTCCCCCTCGCCTCTTGAAGGCTACACCAGCAATGAAAGCTACGGAGTCAATACCACCACTTCACCTTGACCTTCGATGAGAATGTCAAGCTATCCAGTCAGACCGATAAGATCATCGTCTCCCACCCCAGCGCGAAGCTGCACGCATCACAGCGAATGGGCATCACGTCTCGATCATCCTATCCGATAGTCTGCGTCCAAGCACTACCTATAGCTTCTACTTCGATGATGTCATCGTCGACAATAACGAAGACAATCCGCTGGAGAACTTCGGCTACCTCGTCTCTACTGGTGAGCGCATTGACTCGATGCAGCTTGCGGGTCGTGTCGATAGATGCACTTACCTTCGAGGCCGATCAATGGGCTCATCGTCGGGGCTTATCCAGAGGAGAAGATCAACGATAGTACGCTCCGTCTGCACCCATTCCCTTCGTCAGTAAGACGAATAAGATGGAGCTTCTTCACGATGCGTGGACTTCCCAATAGTAGCTACAAGATCTTTTGCTCACCAGAGACAACGATGCAAACTACCAGTATAGCGATCGTAGTGAAGGATTAGCTTTCTCCGCTCAGACCTATAAGACGACACTACGTGATAGCATGCGCACCGACACCATACGCATCGACTCCATCGTACGTCGCTGATACGCTACACCGAGACTCGCTCGTCACTTATCCCTACACCTGTACTATCCGCAAGATGTTGCACTACGCTATTCGGTGGCGCAAGTCGAGCGAAGAGGACTGGAGCGTCATAGCTCGTCTCGACAACTGTAGTGTGCCCGGCTGGAGTTCCTCACAGAGCCCAAGCATCTTCCACTTCTGCATTCGCTGGACAAAGCCGAATGCCACTGCAGATGCCCCTCTATGTGGCTACTGCTAAGGGCAAAGTCGTTGATCTCTGCTACGTGACCCAGAGCTAATCGCACGTGATTCCCTTTCGCTTTGCCCTCACCTATGAGAAGACGGATTCACTCCTCCGCATACAGAAGCAGACAGACACCTTAGTCTTTATCAAGCCACTGGTGCGAGGCAGCAAGCACAGCAAGCCCGATGAGAGGGCGAAGTCTCCCCTTCAGATCATCCCTCACAGGAGCCTCCTGGCATCTACGGGAGGAACACCTGCAGACAGCCTCTACTTGACAGCTTCGCGCCCCTTAGCTACCCTACCCACATCGGCTATACGCCTCCCGAGGTCCGCGAAGACTCCATATACAAACCACAAACCCTTCACCCTCAAAACAAGACTCTCTGGATCCGGATTCGCTATGCACTCCTCTTTCCTCGAGCCTATGGCAAGAGCTACCGAGCACGCATTGACTCAGCGAGCCTTCGCGACATCTATGGTGCGCATTGTGATTCGGTTATCCTCACACAGCAGATACAGCAAGAAACCGAATTGGGGCAACTCTCCATCGTGCTTCAAGGCATTCGCTCAAATGCTTTAGTCCAACTATTGAGACAAGAGCGAAGCCGTCTTAACGCAAGTCTATGGAAGGGAGATCAAGGCTGATACAACAACTAAAACTCAGCCTACAGAAAAAGCCCAATAAGGAAGACAAAGTACTGAGTAAGCTACTGGCAAAGCAAGCCTCTAAAGCAACAAAGAGATCCTCTAAAGAAGTGAAGCAGCTCTCTAAAGAGCCCTAAAAGACGGATACACTTCCAGCTCCACAGCCTGCTGAAGAGGCTTGTCAAGTGACATTCCATGACCTCAAGCCTGGGGAATACTTCCCTGCGTCTCATCATCGATGCGGACCAGAATGCAGCCTTCACCCCTGGAGATTATCCCGATCGTGCTCCCGAGGAAGTCTATTATTATCCGCAGGCACTCTCCATCAAGAAAGGCTTCACCTCTGAAGAGAAAATGGGATGTGCATACTCAGTCCCCCATGGGAGTAAGCCCGAAGTCCTACGCAGGTCCAAGCCCGATGAGGGGCAAGAAGAAGCGCGAAGACAAGAACGTGGAATACCACAAACGCTGGGGACGCAAGCACTAATCAAACATAGCATCCTTTTCTCGTAGCACAATACGCTCCCCTTTTGTACCAAGAGCTCATCCCTCACTAAGGAGCTACAACGGAGCGAAAACTCAGTACAGCGGCGTCCCTACCCAGTGTAAGGACGCCGCTTTTGCTTAAGAGCAAGCTCTGAGAGACTACTTGATCGTCATCTCATCGATCAGGGCGAGAGCACTTGCCCACTTGTCGATGGTAAAGAGTACGTAGCGAATATCGACAATGATCGTACGCTGGAGATTGGTTCGAACTCGATATCACCGCTCATCGCTTCCCAGTTACCATCGAAGGCCAGCCCGAAGACACGACCATTCTTATCGAAGACAGGGCTACCAGAGTTACCTCCCGTGATGTCATTCGTTGAGATAAAGGCAACGTGGAGCTTACCATCTTTCTTGTCAGCCCAGCGTCCCCAGTCACCCTTCTTTACCAGTTCGAGGAAAGAAGGGAAGACATTGAACTCCGTTGATGCAGGGTCATTCTTCTCCAAGATACCACGACTCGTGGTAAAGTAATCGTATTCGACAGCATCTGCAGGACTGTAGCCCTTGATTGTACCGTAGCTCATACGCATCGTAGAGTTGGCATCGCTGGGCATAGGCTTGGCAGGGTTTTGCAGGCGACGACCAGCGAAGTAAAGACGATTACCACGGTCAATAGGCTCGTAGAGAGGCTTCAGTTCAGAGAAATAGCGAGTATAAATCTCCCAGACCTTGTCAGAAAGCAGGACGAGCTGGATCTTTACTCAAGACCTCCATGGCATTGGGCTGCTGGAGCATCGCTAAGATCTTATCCTTGTAGGGAACGACACTATTGGCGAAGAGCGCATCAGCATAAGCCTTGGTGTCACCACCGTACTCCTTGTTGATCACATCAAAGATCGGAGCAATACGGCTGGCCTCGACACGCTGACGTACGATGTCAAGCATCGCAGGTAGTACCTTCTGGTCAAGTGCAGGCAGGTAGTCCTTGTAGTGGTCGTTGAGGTGCTGAGCGACCTGCTCCTTAGGGTAGAGATGTGAGCTTACCCAGACCACGAGCAAGCAGGACGATCTCCGTTCCTCCAATGAGGGCTTCACGCAGGTACATGGACTGTCGCTCAATCGTACCGAGTTGCTTATAAGCCCCTCCATTTCGGAGAGAATACCCTTGCATGCCTGTGCTTTCTTGCCCGAAGCAGCCACCCAACCTTCGAAGGAAGTTTCCTCAGCTCGCTTCTGATCGAGGACACCGAGCTTGACAAGTGCCTTGTTCATCCCGATGGAGTTCTTCCAATAATTGGAGCTACGTGCATACCTAGAGGCGTACTTGATGCGCGTTGCTTGGTCGGCATTCATCGCTGCACGCCAGATATCCTGCTTGATACCACGCACTTCGATGCGTGGTTCGTTCTGATCCTTCATGCGATTTTCCACAGCGAAGGAAGGAATGTAGCGCGAGGTCGATCCAGGGAAAGCCGATAGTCATCGCATAGTCATTCTTCTCGTAGCCTTCGGTAGAGACCGTAGCATGGTACTTAGTGAGGGGACATTGTCCTTTGCTGTAGTTCGCAGGCGCATTATCCTTGCCAGCATAGACACGGAAGACAGAGAAGTCCCCCGTATGACGCTGGCCACATCCAGTTGTCCGTATCACCCCAAACTTACCTACCGATCCTGGAGGGGCGAAGACGAGACGCACATCGCTGAAACACGTCATAGGGTGATGAGATAGTACTTGTTGTTCGCATGGTATGGGCGTACCTGGATGCGCTTGTGTTCGCTCTTCAGACGCTTACCTTCAGCGACTTCCAGAGCTTGGCAGATCTTTCTGTATCTGCGAAAGACGATCGATCTCGTTCTTAGGTTTCTTGAGCTTAGCCGGGATCTCCTTTGTCACATCTCGTATCGAAGAGAGGTAGCTCACGGTAAGCCCTTCGATAGGGAGTTCTTCGAGAGCTCTGAGAAACAAAGCCATCACGGAGGTAGTCATGATCAACGGCACTCTGCGACTGGATGGCATCGAAGCCACAGTGATGGTTCGTGAAGATAAGCCCTTGACTGGAAACGGTCACCCAGTACATCCACGACCGAAGATGACGACCGAGTTGGCGATGCTGGGTTTGTCCAGACTATACAGGGAATCAATGGGAAGGCGGAAGCCCAGTTCCTTCATCTGGGCAAGGTTCTCTGCGTGAGCTCATTGAGCAACCACATCCCCTTATCGGCCTTCGCTTGTGAGCCGATAGAGAGGGCTGCAGTAGCCAGCAAGAGCCCTTTCTTTAGAAATTGCTTCATAGACTTACGATGGGTAATATCTGTGTAACTTGAGTGATGCACGCTATGGACGTGCTATGTAAAGGTACAAAATTCGGCTACGTCACTCAATATCATCAGCTCTAAATATCAGGATCTTCTGGTACAGCATATGCACCCCATGGAAGATAGGGGGAGTCCTCTTGCGCATAGTCCCTCGACCCAAGCACCTCCGACAGACGCAAGAAGATCACATGTAGCAGTAGTGGTCGGCTGACGAAGCAGTATAAGTGTGAGGTATCGATCTATAGTGGTGCAAGCGATCGATCAGTAGTGGTCGATTGACGAAAAGTAGCCGTACCGACTATCCACCGCTTCATACAGAGAGAAAAGACAACTTCCTCTCAACAGCTTCATTATGCATCACGGAGGCGAGCAACATGAAACTATTGCATCATACGGCACTCGCTTCGCTGTTTGCGACATTCGGGCTTGTCATTTACACGAGTAAAGTCCCTTCACCCTCCGTCTTAATGCCTTGCGCTTACTGCATGCTACAAAGTCAAGCAAAATACAAAGCAGATCCTTCAAACACAAAGAAAAGCAACCACCCTACCCTTCCCGTAAACGAGGCGGTAGGATAGTTGCTTTTTGCGAAAAAATGAGGGAGCTATGCCCTGAAGTGTCATCTTTACTAAAAACAATCTTAGTAGAAGTCGAGCGAAGTATCTCGAAGCGAACATCAGCGATCTCAAGGACTTGCCCCTGCGATGGGATGCTGGGATGGTGATCTCAAGATATAGCCAGCTATCGTCATAAAGTCCTCATCTTCGGGAAGAGTCAAGCCAAACTTCTCGTTGATATCATCGATCTCCATACGCCCACTAAATATAAACGTATGCTCATCAAGACGCTTAGCGACTCGCTTCTGTCGGTCATGCTCATCCTCGATGTCCCCAAAAAGCTCTTCCACGATGTCTTCTAAGGTCACCATTCCTGCCGTACCACCGAGCTCATCGATTACGACCGCAATACTCTTCTTACGCTGCATCAAGAGACGCATCAGCAGTGCTTGCCTGCATGCTCTCTGGAACAAAGAGAGCTGACACAATACGCTTCTGCCAGTTGTCACCACGAAACATCTCACTCGAGTGTATGTAGCCTACGACTTCATCTATATTCTCCTTGTAGATGATGAGCTTGGAGAGCCCTGTGCGAATGAAGAGTTCCTCGAGGTGAGTGCGCGTAGAGTCAATGCTTGCCCCTACGATTTCATTGCGAGGCACTAAGCAGTCTCTCACCTGAAGTCCCGAAAATGAGATTGCATTCTGGATGATCTTCACCTCCGTCTCAATACCGGAAGCCTGACCATCATCCGAGCTATGCGTCGAATAGTACTCAGATCCAGCGATGAAAGCTGGGGACGAATAGCCACGCCCTTCGTACGTTGCCCAGCCATATAGAGGATGGCTTGCGTAATCAGCCCGATAATCCAAGCAAAGGGATAGAGCAATATGTAGACCAGTATCAGCACGCCAGAGAAAAAGCGCATCGTACGATTGGGGTTAGCACGGAAGGTCACCTTTGGAAGAAATTCTCCGACAAAGAGGATCAAGAGCGTACTGAGAACTGACTGAGCCAAGAGAATTACCCCATCATTCTGCCCTAATAGCAATTTAAGCCAAGGCTCCATCAGCTCGGCTGTCAGTAGCCCATAGATGACCAGGGCAACATTGTTACCCAAGAGCATCGTCGTGATGAAGCGATCGGGACGCGAGTAGAAAATACCCAGGATCTTAGCAGAGACACCACCTCGACTTCGATCAAGCTCAAGGCGGAGCTTATCCGAAGAGAGGAAGGCGATCTCCATCCCCGAGAAGAAAGCCGAAGCAATTAGGGCTGAGGATTATATAGAGGTAAATCATCATTGATACTGGGAGCAAAGCATACAGAAGCCTATTAGCTACGTGATGCACGCTTCAGCGTATCGGTACGCGAAGGAACTGGAGTAGCTGGCAGCAGCCTTGCTTTCATCGTAGTCGAAAGGCACCCTTATTGTCATAGATCTCGTACCAGCTGAGATCATCCTTGGCATTGAAAATGCGAGCCTCTTAGCTCCTTGCCATTGGTGACAAAGTAGGTAGTATCATCTGAATAGAGACTGCTGATCGGCACGAAGCCAGAAGAGATGCTGGGTCTTGAGTCGCTGTCCCGCAGGGCCCCTGCACGTGGACGTGCCCGATAAGCTCCCACTCTTCCTTGAGCGGACGACGGATAGCAGAGTCTGCTTTGATGAAATACTGGCTACCGCTCTTTAGGGTCATAGGGGGCGCAAAACAAGCCCTCGGGGAAGACCCATTCATTGCGCTCTGTTACGCTCATAGATCAAAAAGCTCGGGTGCCATCATACGATAGCGAATAAGCCCCGAATCCGAAAATAAGCGTATTGAGGGCAACCATACGTGCTGTATATAGCGAGTCGGGATTGACCTCTGGGTTCTTTACCTCTACCTTCTTCTTACTGCAGGCTCCCAGCCCCAGTAGCAGCGAGAAGAGGATGAAGAGAAGAGCGAAGGGGTACGAACGAGAGTCCCCCGCCGTCTCGGCACTTCTATCCAGACGGCGGAGGGCTTCTTCCTCTCTCTTGCACCCTAAGTGCGAAGGGAGATCAGACATAGAGCAAGCTATGATGGTTAGGGGATAACGACACTTTCGCCCCAAAGCTAACCGTAGAACCCCTTCTTGATATCAGGGTGCATGAAGATCTCTTGTGCAGAGGGAGGTAGCGCGAATAGTTAGCAATAGCACGGTTAGCCTGAGCTGCGACCGAAGGATCGACGCTGGCAGCATGACGCAGCTTATTGATGACAAGGTAGTAGTAGCAGCGCTGCTTGATCTTGTCATCCGCATAGTAGCGCAAAGCATTTCCGGCGGAAAGCTCAGCTAAGTAAAAGCAGGACACGCCCATTACGAGGGTTCTCAGCCAGGGATCTTGTTACCATAGGAGATAGCTGCACCACTATTGCGCTGTACCTGTGCGATCTGGAAGAGTGCTTCGTAGCACTTGAGGGCGATCAGAAGAGGTCTTAGCCAGACCAATAGCCTTGTTCAGGAACTCCGTAGCTTCTGCGTAGCGCTTATCGCGGATAGCTTCGCCTGCGATACCCATAGCAGCCGTGACGGAAGGCTCGATATCAAAGAGATAGCGACCCTGCACGTACCGAAGAAAGCACCATCGCATCCGGCACGCTGGAAGAGGAAAGGACGTTCTGCAGGAAGGCTCTTATCCGTCTTGTGCTGGTCGATCTTATCTACAGTGTAGGTCTTCTCGAGCTTATCACAGCCAGCCAGACCGCTCTGAGCGAACTCAGTATCCATCTGCTCTTGTATGTCTCGATTACCTTCTTAGCATCATCCGTATCAGCAGCAGCTAAGATAGCATCCGCATATTCGGCAGCCTGCGTATACTCGATTGATGTATTGGTCGATCTTCGACTCATCCTTAGAAGCGATGAGGCGCGAGCTGAAAGCATAGTAGTAGAAGCTGGATAGGAGACTCGCCTTATAGCGCTTCTACGACAGGCTTAGCCCATTGTAGACTTGCTTGAAGTCGGCATTTTCCTGCGATCTTCTTGTAGTCCTCGATCTTATCGACGATGATCTGAGGAGTCCCGACCTTAGCATCATCACCGAAGTAAGTGACGCGATCATCATAGAGCTTCATCAGCTGCGCCAATATCTTCTTCTTCTCGTCAGCCGTCTTGGCTTGATCGAGCTTCCAGTGTAGGATCTTAGCACCGATGATATAGTATATTCTGGATGCTGCGCGGGGCGGTTGTCATATGCCTTCTGCCAATGCTCATGGCGTCGGCATAGTTCGCAGTCTTGCCAAAGCTGGTCAGTAGGCTGATACTTTGGCGACAGCGGATGCTGTCTTCACCTGAGCCAAAAAGGGAGTACCTCGTAGCTCTACCCGTCTGGGCGTAAGCAGCCGTCGAGAAGAAGTCCAAGAGCGGCTACCAGGATCATTCTGTTCAGTTTCATTGTCTCTTGTATTTGTTATATAAATGATTAGATCGTAGTGAGAAGCCGATCACCCAACTGTGGAGGTGAAGCTACGTCAAGCAAGGGAGGGCAGTTAGTTGATGCGAGCCTTACGGAACCAGTTTTCGTTGAAGAGGATACCCACAGTGACTCCCAGAGCATGCTCACGAACCATTCCCGAAGATTGAGGAAGTAGATAGCGGTAGTCCACGGTGATGTTGAGGAGCGAACGGCGATCGATAAGGGGTAAACCAATACCCAACGAGGTCGTCAGTTCATTGTACCGATACCTCTGCCCCGGAGCTGTCGGAACAAGCATATGCGAATTAGCCCCACTCACCCCAAAGCGATAGCGTGAGCGAGCGAAGATACCACGACCACGCTGATCTGGCACCCACTCTGCCCCCAAGCCTATACGGTAGGTATCTCGAGGCTAGCTCCATCCCTGCTCAAGGCTCGTAGCTTTAGCCCACTGCATGTAAGTGAAGCCTGCACCCAGGAGTAAGTTTTCATTATGACGGTACGTAGCACCTACGGAATAGCTCAGAGGTACATGATGGAGGCTCTGAGAGGTAATAGTATCCGTAGACTCGGGAACTAAGCGACTGGAGTTCTCTGCACCTGGAAGTGCTGGTCGATAAGCGTCGAACGGAGTTTAATTTCAGGGGAAAAGGTCGCACCGAAGACGACCGAACGGCTATGCTCCTTATCCAAATCCAGCTGGTACTGAGCGCCGACATCTGCTTTGAAGCCCTTCAGCTGAAGCTGTGTACGATAGAAAGGATTGGAAGCTCCTTCCGATCCGATATACACCTGACGCTCCTGAGTCGTATAGCCAAAGAGGTAGAAGCATTGACACCCAGCGAGAAAACTGCCGATACGACCAGCCACCCCTAAGTAAAGGTCATTGAAGCTCCCTTGACCTAAGTAAGTGCGCTGATAGGTACTATGATTTCCCTCCAGTGGCTCTAAGTTGCCGAAGCGATAGCCCACAGTCTGAGAAAGGCATAATCCCTGCACTCATGGCCAGATGCTTGCCCATAGGGAAAAAGGATGGTAGCATCAATCGATATTTCCCAAGATGCGACTATCCTTATTTCGAGCCTTCACTCAGGTAGGATCCCTGCAATGCTACCGCCAGATCCATAATGAAGGTCATCGAGTCAACGGCGATGTATGAGGCGGGGTTGGCGGGGTTGACCGTAAAGCCATCACGCAGTCCCACACCGATACCTCCCAAGGCCCTGGTTGTAGCTGTCTGACGTAACCCCAGCGTCCCATAGCCGAAGCGACTATAGGGGAACGCTCCGAGTTGCTTTTGTGCGCTGAGGACTCCCACAGTACTTGCTGAGAGGAGACCTGCCGAGAGGAGGTAGCTGAGGATCTTCTTATGCTTTATCATCTGTTGTACTCCAATATCTTATTGAGTCCATAGAGAACTAAGTCGGGCTCTATACGAACCTCCCTGAGGGAGATAACTCTCGATCAGCGAGGCATCACCACCAGTCACAAAGACCTGCACCTGGGGGTCATTCGCCTTAGCTTCGTCTATATATCCTTTGATCTCGTGGACGACACCATGTAGCACGCCCTGAAGAAATCGCCTCAGCGGTAGTCGTACCGAGCACGCACGGGCGAGACGAGATCGTGAAGCAAAGGTAGACGCGAGGTGAAGTGGTTCAGAGCCTTGAGTCTGGGTATAAAGTCCGGGAGAGATATTCCTCCTATGTATTCCCCATTGGGAGTTATTTGTTCGAAGGTAATTGCTGTACCTAAGTCCACTACTAAGAGGCTGACACCCTGGAGTGCCAATGCCGAGGCACCTACGACTGCAGCCAGACGATCGCTACCGAGGTCCTTTTACGATCTATAACGTACACGCACAGGCACATCGATATACTCGTCGACGAAGTACCGTGAGGATACGCTCTGCGAGCAGGCTCAACAGCAACTTGTCGACACCAGCGACAGAGCTGTAGATAGCGACCTTCAGATCTGGGTAATCCGATGGGATACTCCCAGCTTCTCGGAGGGAAACCTGCGGGAAGGGAGTAGTGGGCGATGAACTCACCCCCATCCACTACAGCCACTTTACAGACCGAGGTTTTCCCTGATCGATGATTAAATTCACTTAGTGGTCGAATAGTCAATAATACCACAAAGAAACGGCTTTTATCTGGAATATACGGCAACGAGACATGAAGGACAGCCCTTCAGCACGGTGGTAAGCTCCATCAGAAGTCGTTACTTAATCGAAGAGCGTCCCTTCACCGACCAATTCATGTAGGAGTTGCAAGGCCTGATCTTCCGCTGCTCGCATGCGCATCTCATCCTCTGGACTCTTATCTTTAAGACCACACAGATGTAGACACCATGGATGATCACACGATGTAGCTCTTCGGCGTAGGCATTACCAAGCATCTCTGCGTTGCTACGCACCGTATCCAGACTGATCAACATGTCTCCAGAGATCACATCCCCCTCACTCTCATCAAAGGTGATGATATCGGTGTAATAATCATGATCAAGGAAGTCTTGATTCGTCTGTAGGATGCGTTCATCACCACAGAACTGGTAGCATAGCTCTCCTACACGACGGTTATAGAGAGCTGCGACCTCACGTATCCAGTTGCGTAGGACTCGCTCTCTGAGGTGAGGAGCTTCAACATCTTCGTCTGTATAGTAGGCTATAAGCTCCAGGTTCTTTCACCATAAGTGGATATGCAGTTGTATTTTAATTCTTGAGTAGGGGCTCTTCGTCTGCCAAACGACCATGTCCGTAGCGAAGCACCTCAAAAGGCTCTTCGGTGCAGTCCACGATTGTAGAGGGTGCCAGCGGTATATCCCCAGCATCGAGGATGGTATAAACCCTGCTAGCCATAACGCTCCCTCTATGAGCTCGGGGTTCGTGCAATACTCAGGCTCATCTTCATCCTCTATAGGTAGCGAGGAGGTGATGAGTGGATTTCCCAGGATGCTCGGCTAGAGAGCCGACCAATCGGATGCTGATAGGCGTACTCCGACCTCCTTGCGTTGCTTGAAGATACGAGGTAGAGCACCCGAAGCAGGCAGGATAAACGATAGTTCACCCTCATGCTCCTTGATGAACTTAAACGCCCGATCATTCATCTTGCAGTACTCAGAGACTTGGCTCAGAGAAGCACAGGCCATTGAGAGAGCCTTCTTCGAGTCAATTTGCTTCGAGCGACAAAGCTCTTCGATGGCACGCTGATGGAGTGCATCGCAGCAGTAAGCGTAGCCCGAAGCAGTAGGATAAATGAAGATTGCTCCACGGCGAAGCGCATCGACCAAATCGCTCAAGAGGCGATAGTCAGGGGCATCAGCGCAGATCTTCGTAAGCATGACATACGTTTGTATTAGAGGGTATTCAGACCAGCTTGACGGACTACTTCATAGATAAGAACACCGCCAGCCACTGAGACATTAAGAGACCCGATGGAGCCTCGCCTGTGGCTATACGCACGATCTTATTCTGCCCGACGGAGCACCTCCTGAGATACGCCATGATCTTTCTGCCCCGAGCACAAGCCCTAAGGGGAGGGATAAGGAACTTTCGGTATAGAGATCGGCTGCCTTCTCCGAAGCTGCGCGATGATCTGAATACCACTATCTTGCAGTAGCGTCACAGCCGCTTGTATCGAGCTGACACGGCACACGGGTATCCGGTGGAGTGCTCCTGCCGAGTCTTGACGGCATCGGCTGTCACAGATACACTTCCTCGCTCGGGGATAATAATCGCATCAACACCTGCGCACTCGGCAGTACGTGCTGACAGCCCCAGTTACGCACATCGGTCAGCCCATCCAGCAAAACCACGAAGGGAGAGCGTCCTTCTTCGTAGAGCATCGGGATGAGCTGCTCCAGCTGTGTGTATTCGATCTCGCTAACAAAGGCGATGACACCTTGGTGCTGCTTACGTGTCAAGCGCATCAGACGTTCCTCTGGGACTATCTGCACAGGTATCATACGTTCCTTAGCCACAGCAGTGATATGGCTCACTTCGCTACTACGAAGTCCGCGCCCTGAGACAGATCTTATCTATCTCACGACCCGCCTCCAGGGCTTCAATAAGAGGGTGAATCCCAAAGATCAGGTTGTTCTTTTCCCATTAGTCTTTATAGCTTGATTATTCTGTAGTGTCAATTCTCGTCTTCACGTGTGCGCCACATGGACTAAGCAAAGATACAAAAAGATCTGCGTGAACATTTCCCGACAAAAAGAGCTACGATCATAACGTCCTCCTCAGCTGTAAGCTCAATAAAAGCGACCCACGCTTTTGCTCTTAACAAGGATGAAGGGCGATAACATCTCCCTACCTTTTTCTTCGGAGTAATAGAAAAAGGGGACAAAGCAATAGTAGTACAGGGTGTGAAGCAGTAGTGGTGGAAGGGTGGCACCACTACTGGTTCAGAGCCGAAGCAGTAGTGGTGCCTCCCTCCCACCACTCAGTGGTCGCCCCGCCACATAGCGAAAGGAGGCTCCTAACATGAAAGAAGAGACAGAGCAGGCATCCCACGGCAGAGCGCAGTCTCGGTAGCAACAGAATCGATATTATACACCAAGGCAGAGGATTTTGTACGCTTGATATGGTGTGCGTGTGCACGCAATGGTTTTGCATCACCAGCATCTCGCTCAACAGAAGAGCCCTTAGCATAACGTAGTAAATGGAGACCATCAAGCAGATATTCCGCATAGGTAGTGGGCCGGTGGTAGCCACACCATGGGGCCACGTCGCGCCGCCGAGCAGTTCAGAGACCGCTGTCCTCAAGCCAAGCGCTATGATGTCATCACCTCTACGGGAGTCTGGCAGCGACAGGCAAAGGACACATGACTGATGTCGCCATCCTCGAGACTTTAACGCCCATGGCTCCGACGGAGATTATCTGGAAGCCCGATATCGTCCTCCCTTCCACCCCAATGGAATGAAGTTCGAGGGTTACGATGATGCAGGGGAAGCTCCTCGACACCTACACCGTATTCAGTATCGGCGGAGGGACGCTCGCCAATGAAGAGTTCAACGAGCAGCACTCTGCCACCATCTATCCGCTGATAGCCATATTGTAGATATCATGCACCGCCTTCACGAGGAAGATGCTACCTACTGGGGTATGTCGAGCACTACGAGGGACCCGGATCTGGGACTATCTGGCCAAGAATCTGGGAGGTCATGCAGCACGTGCCATCCAGTCAGGACTCAGCAGCCGAAGGGGTACTCCCTGAGGCTTAGGGTCTCCGTCGCAAAGCCGCCCTCTACAAGATTAAGGCCGAGGGCTATGGCTCTGCAAGCATCAAAAATCGTGGGCTTGTTTATGCCTATGCTTTGGCTGTCAGTGAGCACAATGCTTCAGGGGGACAAGTAGTCACAGCTCCTACGTGTGGAAGCTGTGGTGTCGTACCAGCCGTACTCTATCACCTCAAGACCAGTCGCAACTTCCCCGAGCAAAGCATCCTGCGCGCCTTAGCTACGGCTGGGCTTTTCGCCAATGTCGTACGCACCAATGCCTCCATCTCGGGAGCCGAAGTGGGCTGTCAAGGAGAAGTCGGTGTGGCCTGCGCTATGGGAGCAGCTGCCGCTTGTCAGCTCTTTGGAGGCTCGAACCCGCAGATCGAATACTCAGCAGAAATGGCCTTAGAGCACCACTTAGGACTCACCCAGACCCCGTCTGTGGATTAGTGCAACCCCGCATTGAGCATATTTGCACGCTCGCGCTGCACGCGCCTGGATGCCAACACCTATGGGACATTCAGCGATGGTCGCCACCGCGTCAGCTTCGACCAAGTTGTCGAAGTAATGCGCAAGGGCGCACGACCGCCAGCCTATACAGAGAGACCTCTACCGGAGGGCTCGCCACCGGCTACTGCAGCCAAGAAGCTCCACGTCCTTGGTAGTTCGACAAAAGAGCTCACATGATGTTACCTCAACATACAATCCCAAGACTACTCACCGCTCTCTCGCTCCTGCTTAGTGGGACATGGTGGGACTCCATGCCCAAATGTCCCCTCTGGAGTAGCCAGTCACCCAGTGGCGACAGCCTCTTAGTGATCCAATTTTGCCAATCGTGTACATCTCCGCATCCCGCACCGTCCGGACCTCTGAGCAACAGAAGAGCGACGACAGCCTCTGGCAGAAAGAATACGTGATGTCAAGGAAAGTTCGACCCCTCACGCTCGATGCGTCAGCAAGCCACCATATCGAGACGTACGTCGAGTATAGCGGACTCTCCCTGAGAAGGAGCAAGAGCCTCACCTCCAAGCGTGTGTCGAAATGAGAAGGAGCAGAAAACAGAGGGTGGAGCCAAGAGATGAAAGACCTCACCCCTCAACCCAGGGGCGAGCCTACGTCAAGCTCATCAACCGACAGTGTGGCATGACTGGATACGAGCTACGCAGATCCTTCCTCCAGGCTTCAAGGGCGTGGACCTCGGGCAGGTCTTCGCTCGCATCACTGGACAAGCCTCAAGGCGGCTTATCACCCCGAAAGCGACCCTGATGATGCCCTCACGGAGCGCATCGTACGGCTCTACGAACATCGCATCCTCTGACCTCAAGACCTCCTTATGAGCTTTCAATAAACTCTTCGCCCTCCTACATTCCACCGCTACCAGTTGGGTGGTAGGACTCTCCTCCGTACCTCTCTCTACCTGAGCTCACAGATCAAGCTCGACTCTCCTTTGGCTAGCGATACCCTTGCTTGGGCTCACATACTTGGGGATGGGAATACGGCAAACCGATACGCTTCTTCACTTTGAGCTGACACTGCATTTCTCGCCCGACACGGCGCGCTTTCACTCAGTGATCTTCACGCATGCAGCCTCTACGCGCGTACATTATTATATGCTACAAGGGAAAGAGTGGAAGGAAGTGACCACTATACCAGTGGATACGACTACGGTCACGACGGCTATTCCCTTTGAGGCTGTAGATATTCAGGGCAAGCACCACACTTGCTCCGAGCTCTATATGCACCAGCGTGTCACACTCGTCTTCACGCTCTCCTGAAAACTTAGCGGGCCTCACCCGTCGAGAGCAAAGGAGCGGCTCCAGGCTCAAGCACGGCCAGATAGTCTTCACTGGGTCATCCTCTACCCCACGGCTTCGGACAGCACCGCACGTCCAGCGTTTTCGCCGTGATAGCTCCGAGGCATTGCCATCTCCGACAGCTTAGGCGTGGTTTCCCACAAGGAAAGGCTATGGCATCCAAGGGCTAACACGCCCCACACGCTTCCAAATAGACACCTTAGGCAGGGTCAAGCGAAGCTAATCTGACTCACACTTCGCCTTCCTATACCTACACTAATGCCCATCTTCAATTATGCTTGTCAAAACCTATGCGGCCGCCTTGCAGGTATCCAAGCTCGTACGGTCACGATCGGAGGAGCTGGCACACGCGAGGCTCGTACTTCCAGCTGGTGGGACCCCCGACACGGCTATCAAGGAGAGCCAAGACCGCATCATCTCAGCCATCGAGAGTAGCGGATATAAGTTCAGGAAGCGCATCGTCATCAATATGAGCCCTGCCGACCTGCGCAAGGAAGGAGCAGCCTATGACCTTCCGCTGGCTATCGGACTCTTAGCCGCGGATGGACCAATCCTCCGACCTATGAGAGCTACGCATGATCTTGGGGAATTATCCTTGGATGGAGCCGTGCGCCCCATTCACGGAGCACTCCCATAGCGATACAAGCACGGGCAGAAGGCTATCGAGGCTTTATCGCTTCCTGAGGCTAATGCACGAGAAGCAGCTTGTCGTGAACAACCTCGACGTACACGCCGCACGCACCCTGCGCGAAGTCACTCGGGATGCTCACGAGGTGAAGCACCTCTTCCACATCGTTGAGGTCGATACTCGAGGGGAATTTTATCGAGGATACAGAGTGAATGCTTTGATTTTCGCAGAGGTCAAAGGTCAAGAGAGCGTCAAGCGTGCCCTCGAAGTTGCGGCTGCAGGTGGACACAACCTACTGGATGATTGGGGCTCCTGGTAGTGGCAAATCGATGATGGCCAAGCGACTTCCCAGCATCCTTCCGCCCTTCACGCTCGGGGAAAGTCTGGAGACAACGAAGATTTATTCCGTAGCGGGAAAGTTGGGCAAGGACGTTACCTTGATGACGACACGCCCCTTCCGAGCACCTCATCACTCGATCTCTCGGTAGCACTCGTCGGGGAGGTAGCCATCCTCAGCCTGGAGAAATTAGCTTAGCGCATAATGGAGTACTCTTCTTGGACGAGCTTCCAGAGTTCAGTCGCAATGTCTTGGAGGTGATGCGTCAGCCTTTAGAGGAGCGTGTCGTCACCGTAGCGCGTGCTCGCTATACAGTGAGATTCATCCTGCCAGCTTCATGTTGGTGGCAGCGATGAACCCCTGTCCTGCGGCTACTATAATCACCCAACGCACTACCTGCGAGTGTACCCCACAACAAGTCCAGCGCTACTTTGGGCAAGGTCTCTGGTCGCTCGTGACCGCATCGACCTGCAGGTGGAGATCGTCCCTGTCGACTTCGAGAAGCTCTCCGACGCACGACCCTCGAGAGTAGCGAACGTATCCGTGAACGGTCTTAGTCGCCAGAGACATACAGACGGCACGCTTTGCGCCCCTACCCTGAAGTGCACTGCAATGCGCAGATGACCCACGTCTCATGCAGCTCTTCGCACGCCCCCGATGCCGAAGGGTTAGAAACTCCGTCTGGCGATGGAGCGTCTTGACCTCTCGGCACGTGCCTACGACCGCATCCTCAAGGTAGCAGCCGTACCATCGCCGACTTAGCTGGCTCTGAAGACATCCGTAAGGAGCATATTGCCGAGGCCATCCAGTATCGTAGCCTCGATCGTGGCTCCTGGGGACAGCAATAGCACCCAACCAGAACCTGAGCTCCTAGGATAAGAGCAACTCACTTTTGCCCAAGTAGCAATCTGTGAGTAGTTGTTTATATGTAAATGACTATCTTTGCAAGACCTGTACAAACTACAGAATCGATTATAATCATCAAAGAAATATTCACAATGAAGAGAACACTTGCACTCGCAACCATCGTCAGCTCTTTCCTCTCTCGCCTCCTGCAGAAAAGAAGAACAATGAGCCTATCGCTAGCCCAACTTGAAAAGCCAGCTCCCACGCCGGGGACAGACTACAGCCTACCCCAAATCCACCTCAAATCCATCCCTGGCACTCCTGCTCCTGACAACAAGGACACCAACAACCAGATCAGATTAAGCCAGACGAAAGCCCCATCAACACGGCTGTCTCTATCAAAGCTGACTAAAGGGAGCACAGATCACCATCAGTCCGACAAGCCTCTGATCATCACTGGCGCAAAGCTGGTCGATGCCAACACGCACCACCTATGGGGTAACCCAGGAATCAGGATTCGGCATTGACGGTGCACCTGAAACGCTTGATCTGCAAATAGCACAAGCCACTGAGTTTCGCCTTGGATAAAGGGAGATGCCTTCCCTCAAGAGCCTCAAGGTCGCTGTACCAACGAATCGCTCAAGAAACTATCGCTTCAGGGAACAAGAACTGCGAGCAACTGAATATAGTAGGTGCGCAAAGCTGAAGAGCAAGTTCTCGACCTTTCTAAGCACAGCAAGCTCCGCCTTCTCGCACTGCAATCGCCCTGATATGATCGGAAAGTTCACCACCAAGCTACATGGTGAATACCCACCTATTAATAGTGCAAACCAAAAGCACGAGAGACCAGCTTTCAAAGGAAATAAGCCTCCCACTTCGCTGGAGGTTCTTTTTGGCTAGGGCTTACTGCGCTCTTGCAGGTGCGGACAACCTCCCTAACCTCCGAGCTGCATATCTCTATACAACCAGAGGCTAAGCTGCTTGGTGCTTTCCTTTGCTGGTAGCACTAACAGAGCGCCTACTGCTGGCTTATACGAGTGGAGGAGGGTGAACTCAATAGCCTCACCATAAAGAATAAGCCTCATCTTGGAGATCTATTCTTATACAAGATGACAATCAAGCATATAAGCATCGATGGTCTACCGCGAATACCTCCAATGTATCAGACCACTAATTACCATCTCCTCGACAAGAGATGCACAACACGCCTGCTAGTAAGATCTTAGGGTCTACTGAAAATAGCTACGAATCTTAAAGTCCACTGAACTTGAACAATCCAGACTTAACGGCAGAGAAGCTTATCAAAAATAGCAGAAGGCTAACGAAGTCAAGGGTGTTAACACTCAAGATCGAAGAAGCTAAGGCTACCGAAGCTGTCAAGGAAGCATTCAGAAGATTGGATGGACAGTGAATAACTAGCACTCCATCGTAGCTACACATACCACTCAAGCCGAGGATAGCAATATCTTCCGTTTCTGCCTATTAACTCACGAGATAGGGTGCTACTGCACTCACGAAAAAAGACTATCTTTGCTATATCACAAGACAAAAGCATCATCACACACCTATTCACATATACATCCTTGTATTATGGAACAGGACACGTTCTTAGCTCAGGTACGTAGTAAGGCCGAAGGCTGGCTCGCATCTGGGTACGATGAACAGACACGCGCCGAAGTACAACGTTTGCTCGACGCGAAGACACGACCGACCTTGTCGAAGCTTTCTACAAGGACTTAGAGTTCGGCTTTATGGGTGGTCTACATGGCATCATGGGCGTAGGCTCCAACCGTATGAACCGCTACACCGTCGGTGCAGCTACGCAAGAGTCTGGCGAACTCACCTCAAGCAGGCCTTCGCTTCGCTCCCGAGATTTCGGTAGCTATCGGTCACGACTGCCGTAACAATAGCGATGTCTTCGCACGCATTGCAGCCGAGATCTTCTCCGCTAATGGCATCAAGGTCTACCTCTTTGAGAGCCTCCGTCCTACCCCCTGAAGTATCCTTCGCCATTCGCGAATTAGGATGTCAAAGTGGTGTGATGATCACCGCTGCACTGAACCCCAAGGAATACAATGGGTACAAGGCTTATTGGGCTGATGGAGCACAGATGCTTGCTCCCCATGATAAGAATACGATTATCGAGGTCAATAAGATCACACGTGTAGAAGATATTCACTTCGAGGCACGTCCAGAGCTCATTCACCTCTTAGGGGAAGAGTTCGACAAAGCGCTTCATCGAGCGTGTAGCTTCCTCTGCACCACAGAAGGACTCCATCGCACGCCACCACGACCTGAAGATCGTCTATACACCTATCCATGGTACAGGCGTGCGCATCATCCCCGAAGCTCTGCGTGCTATTGGCTTTACCAATATCATCAATGTTCCTGAGCAGGATGTCGTCAGTGGCAACTTCCCCACGGTACACTCTCCAACCCCGAAGAACCTGCAGCCTTAGAGCTAGCTATCCGCCGATGCCGAAGAGACTGGTGCTGATATCGTCTTGGCTTCAGACCCTGATGCCGACCGTATCGGTGTAGCTGTGCGCAACGAAGAAGGTAAGATCGTCCTAATCAATGGGAATGAAATCTGCGCCCTCTTGACTACTACGCCATCGCCAACCGCCGTGACGCTGGTCTCCTACAGCCCTACTGACTATGTCGTCAAGACCATTGTCACGACTGAGCTCATCCGTGCGATTGCCGAGAAGAACAACGTCACCCTCTTCGACTGCTACACGGGCTTTAAGTGGATCGCTGACGTCATCCGCAAGAACGAAGGCAAGCTGAACTACATCGGTGTGGCGGTGAAGAAAGCTGACGGCTTCCTCCGTGAAGACTTCATCCGTGACAAGAGCTCCGTATCCGCCTGCTGCATGTTCGCTGAGCTCGCAGCTTGAGCAGCTGACCGTGGTATGTCTATTTACCAGCTCCTCCAGCACGTATTCGCAGAGTACGGACTCTATAAGGAGCAAGGTGTCAGTGTCGTCCGTGAGGGCAGAGTGGCGCTGAAGAGATCGAAGCTATGATGAAGAACTTCCGTGAGAACCCTCTGAAGAGCCTCGTTGGGAGCCCCGTCGTCGAAGTCCTTGACTATGCTAAGCTCCAAGGTCTTTGGCTCGACAAGGGAGAAGTCTTTACGCCTCGACATGCCTACGACCAGCAAATGTACTTCAGTACCAAAGACCGCTGACGGCATCGAAGGTATCTATCCGTCCCTCAGGTACGGGAGCCCAAGATCAAGTTCTACATCGGCGTACGTGGTAAGGTAACTTCTAAGGAAGATCTCCCTGCAGCAGAAGCTGCTTGCCTCCGAAAAGATTCAGGTCATCCGTCAGGAGCTCGGCATCTAATCCGAGCACAGCTCCCATAAACTCAGCTACCTCCCGTGGGGAAACCAGCCGCGGGAGGTAGCTTCATTTCTTTATCACCTATGCACGTTTATCTCTGTCCTTCCCCGAACTTTATTCCCTCTATCACCGCCCTAGGCATCGTCATCATCGTGACATCTTCCGTGCTCGACAACAATGGTGGCAGCCTTCGCCCACGGAGCAAAGGGGCATCCTCCCGTTGCCTCAACTGAAGAAGCCGAAGAAATCGGCAATCGTCTGGGTGCACTCATCGCCGCCGAGCGCAATGTCGTACGCTGTCCTTTTGCTCAGCTGGGCAATGATCCAGCCGAATACACTACCGAGTTAGTCTCTGGACGCGAGATCGTCTTTACGACGACCAACGGTACACGAGCCCTAACGATAGCGAAAGCTCACGGAGCAGAGAGGAAATCCTCGTGGGTGCACTGACTAACCTACAAGCAACGATCAATTACTGCCAGCAGTCAGGGGCGTGATGTCGTCGTTCTCGCAGCTGGATGGAAGGGACAAGCCTCGATGGAGGATATGCTCACGCTGGAGCCTTCTCCGTAGAGTCGGGAGCCACAGCAGGAGATGACACGACACGCATGGTTAGCTCTCTGTGGAAGACGCACGCTCTTAGCCTCGAGGAGCGCACGGAATACATCAAGAGCAGCGAGCACTCATGCTCGACTCGAGCAGGCTGGCTTTTGCTCGACTGCGTGCCCCCTACTGCATGAGCCTGAGCCTTTTCGACCTCGTCCTTCGCTTGGAGGATGGATGGCTACGTACCCTGTAATCCGATAGAGGAGTGAACATCCGATCCTATGGCATAGTTATAAAGAAAGATATGCTAAACCTCTCCCTTCGTAGGAAGGAGATAACATAATACAACAAGCAATGGCAACAGTTACATTTAAGAAAGATCTCACCGTACGCCTCTCTGGCGAACTCCCCTGCTGTAGGTAGCATCGCTCCTAACTTCGGGGCTGTCAAGACGAACCTGAGCGAACTTCACCTTGAAGATCTCCGTGGTCAGCGTGTCGTCCTCAACATCTTCCCCAGCGTTGATACTGGTGTATGCGCTACCAGCGTACGTCGCTTCAATGCCGAAGCATCTAAGCTGGACAATACTGTCGTCCCTCTGTATCTCTAAGGATCTCCCCTTCGCCCAGTCTCGCTTCTGCGGTGCAGAAGGTCTTGACAAGGTAGTTCCTGTATCCGTCTTCCGTCACAACTGCTTCACCGAGCACTACGGTCTTGAGCAGCAGGAAGGCCCTCTGCTGGTCTCTTAGCTCGTGCAGTCGTCGTCATCGACGAAGCTGGCAAGGTCGTTTATACGGAGCTTGTCCCTGAAATCACCAGGAGCCCAACTACGAAGCTGCACTCGCTGCGCTAAAGTAGCAAGAGAGTCGACTCTCATTCTTCCATAGTAGAGCGTCACATGGTCCACGATGATCGTGGAGCCATGACTGACGCTCTATGAGGTGAGTACTATTTTCTAAAAAGCACAGGAATAATCAGCTGAAACTATGGCTGAATAGGACAGACAGAGTCAACAATCCCATCAGCAAGCCCTCTGTGGGCACTATGATCTCCGTAGCACCAGTCAGGGAAGCAACCTGGAGGAAGATATCAGCTGCAGGAACGATAACCTCTGCTCGGTCTGGCTTGAGACGAAAAAGTTGCATACGTTGCTCTGGGGTATATCGCCTCAATTCATCAGCCACACGTGTAGTGAGACTCTCCACGGTAGCGTATTGATATTCGCACGCTCAGAAGGAGCTCCCAGACGGAGGAGCTTATTGATATTCCCCCGTACCGACCAAGCGAAGTGGTCCATAGGTAGCACTCAGTGTCCGTACATACTCACCAAAAGAGTCACGCACCTCGTCACTCACCTTACCACTAAGTTGGCGGATCGTCCCGATATCAAAAGAGCGAGATTCGATAAGTTCGGATCCGCACCAGATTAAGCTCCGTACTCCCCCACCGACATCTACGAGGAAGGTGTCTTCGGTCTGCGTACTAAGGCACGGATAAGGTCTGCTGAGATTAAGCGAGCTTTCCCTCCCATCGATGATCTCGATGCGTATATCAGTCTTCCATAGAATCTTCCCACCAGCTCAGCTCCATTAGCAGCATCACGCATCGCAGAGGTAGCACAGCTAATTGAAAGGCCGTGACCTCATAGATCTCCATCAGCTCACGATAAGCCTTCATCACGGCTGACGAGTTGCTTGCTCTTCTTCTTCGAGATCCGACCATCGACAAAGGCATCTTCGCCTGCGCAGGGGAACACGCACGAGCTGTACCTTAGACAGAGGCTCTGCAGCTCCAGGCTCGTTGAGGCACTTAATGAGTAGACGGACGGCATTCGATCCTATATCAATACCAGCATAATGAGACTTACCCATGATTTTCTCTTCTTCTTTGCTTCGTAATACTTATATAATGCTTGCTGTGAGTTGAAGGGCACTTCATCGGAAGCCAAATCCTCACGACGTGGTCGTACCGCCTCACCTTGGACGCTAGTACCCTGCTCGGTATCACGCAAGCCAGCTGAGAGGATAAAGTCCAGTTCATGCTGTATCTCGGATCATAGGTCAGGTGTCATCACCTCAATGCGACGATCCAGGTTGCACGTCATCCAGTCAGTCGATCCGATATAGTACTTTGCTCTCCCCACAAAGATATAGATACGCGAGTGCTCCAGATAGCGTGAGACAATCGCATTGATAAACAGCCCTTCGCTGTATCCTGGCACCCCTGGCAACAGCGAGCAATTGCCACGCAGACAAATCTCGACACGCACCCAGCAGAGACCGCTTCTACAGAGCTTAGCCACCATCTTTTCATCGACAATATGGTTAAGCTTGAGGCGTATGAAGGCATCCTACCAGCCGCTAAGCGAATTTCCTTATTGATCAGGGTTACAGGGGCTGACGCATACCATTGGGAGCGACCAGCAGGTGATGAAAATGTGGGACGATGAAGGGGCGTTCGACGAAGTCAAAAGACCTGAGCGACATCGTGAACGATCCCTTATGAGCAGTCATCAAGCATCAGGGTCTGTATAGAGCCGTGCCAGCACCTTCGTGCAAGTTGCCCGAGCCAATACAGGCGTAGAGAGCCTCGCTTAGTCGCAATATAGACCAGCTTGAATGCACCTTGAGCTTCTCGCCCCACGACCACATTGATTCCAGCATCCTGCATCTTCTTCCCCAGTCTGATATTTGATTGCTCATCAAAGCGAGCTAAGAGTTCGACCACGGCAGTGACCCGCTTGCCGTCTCTGAGCAGCTGTGAGTGAGCTTTGATGACCTTTCGGATCTGGGGCGATGCGATACAGCGAAATTCGGATCTCTGTGACCTCTTCGCTTATAGCAGCCTCCCGAGTAAGCGCAAGAAATGATCAAAGCTGTAGTAAGGGAAGTGGAGGCAACGATCCTGATGAAGTATTTGCTAATCAGGCTCTGCGTATAGTGGAACTTCAGTCCATCTGCAACGGCGGTTTGCTTGGGGAAAATGAAGTCTTGTGCCACAGTCAGGGTAGATCCATCAGATCCTCATATTGTGGTAGCGACCTCCTCCGATGCGTGTATCTCGAAGTTTAGCTCCGCCATATCGCTGAGCTTGCGCAAGATTTCCGAAGAGAGAGCTTTGGTCATACACCACGCGGACGGGCTCGCTGCGCTTACGGCGCTTGACTCCGCGCGAGACTTTTCGATGACGCTCGAGCGAAGATCCTGCTCTATTTCGAACTCTGCATCTTTGGTGAACTTAAACGTGTATGCTTCATACTGCACGTACTCCCGACCGATAAAGATGTAGGGCAAAACAGTAGCGTATCACATCATCAAGGAACATCAGATAACTCTCTCCATCCTTGTCTTTCAGGCGGAAGAAGCGTCCCATCACGCACCGGGCACTTCGAGCAAAGCCACTTCATGCTCCGATTCAGCCTCTTCTTGGGTATGCCATAGGACGACAGCCAGATACAGAGCTTCCTTTGAGATGTCGCTCTGGGCCGAAGCGTAGGACTATTGATGAAGATGGGATTGGTGAAGCCGTTGATCCGATCCATGAAGAAGGAAAGTACTCATCCTCTTGCTTGTCGTCCGCTCTCGCTCATTGATAATATGTATATGGGCTGACTTAAGTTCACGGACAAGCTGCGTAAAATGTGTCGTCAAAGAGCTGAGAGTATTCTCTATTCAGACGGAGGATAGTGCGCAGGGTCTCCTTCGCCTTCTTGCGCTCTGCAGGAAGGAGATCTTCGGCTGAATCAACGAGGCGACGTAGCGAAGCTACACGTACTCGGAAAGAACTCTATCGAGGTTATTGGAGTATATTCCCAGATAGTTGAATCGCTCCAAAAGTGGGAGGTCAGAGCGCATAGCTTCCAAGAGGATGCGCTTATTGAAGCTACATCCAGCTTGTATCACGCTCGATATAGGGCATCTGCTCACGGTGCTGACGCCTGTGGCATAGACAAGAGGCTATCTAAAGTGCGCTGCCGTCGAAGCCAAAGGGAAGGAGATAGCGACAGTCCTCCAAGAGAAGCGTCTGCTCCTGCCCCCATCAGCAAGACGGGAAAGGATGGAAAGCGCGTCGCAGTCTCCATGATCACCTGACGACAACTACCACAAGGAGATGAAGGATACACGACCAGAAGCATTGACAGCCACGATAGCGAGGCGTTCGACTGCTGACATCGGGCCACTGTGCTCCAGCCCAAAAGAGTGCCGTGCGCTCGGCACAAGTCCCGGAGGGATAGGCGGCATTCTCTTGGTTGGGCCCGTGACAATCTCGCCGTTAGCTGAGTAACACGGCTGCACCTACCATGGAAGCGACTATAGGAGCATAAGCCTTCTGTGCTGGCTTCAAGGGCGCGCTCTTCCAGCTGAAGATCTTTACTTGAAAGCTCTGAGCGATCGAGCATCTTATAGGGTATCGAGAATGTTTGCTCCATTATATATAGGGTATGATGCGCAATAAATTACGAATGACTCTATAGCTAATGTACGACATTTTGACCACATGCACTTTCCCCCTTTTCTGAAGAAGGAGGTGCATCCTAACCTCAAGGGTGGATATGAAGCTATAGTACTTCATGCCTGACCACTACTGATCGAAGCGTAAAGCACTATAGCTTTGTGCGCCGACCAATAGTGGTTCATACCACTGACCACTACTGCTACAAATCGAGACCATCGGCAAACGGTGCACGGAAAGGCTGTTCGTAGAGCTCCGATGAGCATAAATATACACCTTCGATCGTGGGTAGAATTTGCCCTCCCTCGTCGCCACACAGGCAGCTCTGCTAAGAGGGAAGTCCCTATCTCCTCCCTGAGACTACGATCAACTGCACCGCCCCAAGCAAATAAATGCTTATCTTTGGGTATCCTTTATGCGAAATACCACAGGTCAATTCGCACTTGATGCAACTTCAAAACTATCACATATACCCATCAACGATGAAGAAACTTATCGCCATCAGTGGCACCTCGCAGAAGATTACTTCTTCCCTAGCCCAAGCGCAAGCCCCACGCAGCCCTAAGGATGCAGGGACAACCCTAATGTCTTCACCACCATCAAGGATGCACGCATCACCTCGATCAAGAATCAGGCAAACCCGGGTACCTGCTGGGCCTACTCTGGACAGAGCTTCCTCGAAGACGAACTGATTCGTATCGGCAAGGGGAATATGACCTCTCCGAAATGTTTGTCGTCCAGCCACTCTTCATCGTGATAAGCTACGCAAGCACGTCCGTCTCACACGGCAAGCTCAACTCCTCGCTCAGGGAGGTTCCTTCTACGATGTACTCTATGTACTCAAGAACTACGGAGCAGTACCCCAGTCTGTGCTTCAGGTCTCAACCACGGTACCAAGCTCAATAGCCACAGCGAAATGGGAAAGCAGGTATGAAGGCTTACCTGGATGCGATCATCAAGACTCTAATGGAGCTAAGCTCTCTACAGCTTGGTTCTCCGCCTTCGAAGGTATCCTCGACAGCTACCTCGGCAAGCTCCCTGAGACCCTTCACCTTCAAGGGTAAGAAGTACACGCCTCAGAGCTACGCTCAAGAAATGGGTCTCAATGCTGATGACTATATATCACTGACCTCCTCACGCACCATCCTTTCTATAGCAAGTTCGCCCTCTGAAATTGAGGACAACTGGCGCTGGGCAGAGTCCTATAACCTCCTCCCGTGACGAGTTCATGCGTACGATGGAATACGCTATCGAAAAAGGGCTACACCATCGCTTGGGGCTCGGACGTGAGCGAACAGGGCTTCACTCGTGACGGGATCGCCATCCTTCCCGATGTCGAAGAAATGGAAACCAAGGGCTCTGACCAGCTCGCTGGTCGGACCAATCGCTCCGACAAGCAGCGTCTGATCGGTCAACTCATCCACACGGTTGACGTCCCTGAGATCGAACCCACTCAGGAATATCGTCAGAAGGGCTTCGATAACTTTGAGCTCACTGATGACCACGGCATGGTCATCTATGGTATCGCTAAGAACCAAATCGGCCGTAAGTTCTTCATGGTAAAGAACTCCTGGGGCGAAACAGGGCCTGATAGGGGTCACTGGTATGCTTCCTACAACTTTGTCAAGGGGAGACGATGAACATCGTGCTCATCGCTCTACTATCCCCGGAAGACATTGCCAAGAAGCCTCGGCATCAAGACCAAGTAAAAGGTACCACCTTTTTCTCAATGAGTGAGGAGGCACTCAGCATGAAGCTGAGTGTCTCCCTCGCTTTTATCTATACTCCTTTTCAGGGAGCATAATCGTATATCTACAGAAGTCTGTATAATTCCCTGTACACAAAGGCATTTTACGCACAATATTCAAATAAACATTAAGAGACGTTTGGTTGCATTATATTATTTTACGTATATTTGCAGTGTGTTTTTCATGGTATTAGATTTAAGGTTAACGAAGGGTGTTGGCTGTCGGGAGACAGTCAACACTCGTTTCTATAGCTCACACCTCATCTGCTATAAGAGGCACACACCACCCTTTTTATTCCTTTAGAATCTGTTCGATAAAGAGTAACTTTGTGCCTACCTGCGTAGGACAAAGCCCCTACGTTGTAGCCAATTACACAGAAGAAATCTCTATGGAACAGTGTAACCAGAACCCTCTCATCGCCCAAGTGCGCCAAACGAAGCGCCACGAACGCGCCCCTGCTTTTAGTCACCTCGGTAGCACCTATGAAGGGCCACACAAGACCTTTTTGCTACCCTACGCCAAGCTTTCGCAGAGAGCTTTCCCGATAGGGATATTTATATGGCCTTCACCTCAAAAATTCTGTATCTCGCAAGTGGAAAGAGAAGACGGGGGAAGAATACTCACCACAGATAAGTGGCTCGAAGCTATGAGCGAGAAGCTGGCTACAAAGCTGTGAGCATCCAGTCCCTCCACGTCATCCCAGGGCTGGAATACTCCTTCATCGAAGACCGCTATGCCTCCACTCTTTCACCGCCTCTACCCTCAGATACCAGCTACCATCGGCGTCCCTTTACTCTGGAGCCAAAGCGATATAGAGCGTGTAGGCGACTGCATTTATAGCCTCTTCCGTGAGCGCGTCTCGATCGGGGAGAAGCCCTCATCATGATGGGGCACGGCAATAATACCGACAAGCATCCTGGAGGCAATGGACGCTATCGTCGCCTACATGACTATCTGCAGCAGCGCTGTCCGCGCATACCATCGGCACCGTGGACTCTCGAGGATATGCTCTTTCGAGGATGTGGCAGAGCGTCTTGCTGAAGTATGCCCTTCAGGGACAACGCTCAATCTCCTCCCTGATGTCGGTCGCTGGTGACCATGCTCTCAATGATATGGCAGGTGATGAAGAGGAAGGACTTCCCATAGAAGAGCAAAGCTGGAAGGTTCGCTCCGTACCCTCGGCTACACGGTCGAGGAAGAAAACTGTCATCTGCATGGTCTCGGCCGACTACGCTTCCCTGCGCCAAGTATGGCTCGATCACCTCATGGCGGCCGAACGTGAGCAGTAAACTCGCCCCTAACACAGACCTCTGTCCTCAACAAACCTGCTATGAATAAGCGTATCTATCTCCTACTGCTTGCCTTGGCTCTGGGCTTAGAGCCACTGGGTGCTATGCATATTATGGAGGGCTTCATCCCTATGAAGTGGTGTATTATATGGTATCTCATTGTGCTCTGCCTTTCTCGTCATCTTCAGCTACCGCTTCGTAGCTCGTAAGATCAAAGCCTCCCCACGAATGAAAAAGCTCCTTTTGCCTTAGCGGCAGCCTATACCTTCATCCCGTCGGCGCTGAAGATGCCTTCCGTCACTGGGAGTAGCTCCCACCTCACAGGTACGACCTTAGGGACGCTTACTATCGGAGCCATGGCAATGCCCTTAGTCGGAGCGATCGTCTTACTCTTCCAAGCTCTACTCTTAGCGCATGGAGGTATCAGCACCTTAGGCGCAAATATCTTCCTTAGCGATTGCTGGTCCTTCGTTGCTATGCCCTGTATCGCCTCCCACCTCACCCATCTCCCGAAGAATATCATCATCTTCATAGCGACCTTCTGTGGCTCTATGGCGACCCTACATCGTCACTTCCTTCCAGTTGGCAGCCGTCTATCCTGATGCTGAGACGGGGGTAATTTGGCGCAGCATGGAAGTTCCTCGGTATCTTCGCCATCACGCAAGTACCTCTGTCCATCATAGAAGGTATCCTGACAGTCATCGTACTCCGTTTGCTGGAGAAGAGCTAAGCCAAGACACTCTCACTACTGCTGAGGTGGACGCATTGACTACAAAGAAGCGCAACCTACGTCCTCAGTTCATCGCACTCCTCCCTGCTGGCTTTTGATCTGCCTTGCTCTTCCTATCTTAGCTGGCTTCTTCGACATCGGATCAGGGACAGACGACCGCTGGAGAGATGATTGGGCAGTTGACACCAGGCTTTTAGCCCTACACCATTCTACCAGAGCTTCGAACCATCGGAGCTTGCCGAGCCCCTGCTCTTTGCCCTTCAGTAGCTATCGGAATAGCCTCTTTGCGTGGGGCTACTACCACCTCGTCTACAAGAAACACTCATCTAATAAGGAGCACGAAGCGCAAATGTCGCACACAAAGCGCTGCTCTCAGCGTCCAACGCTCCAGCGAGGAGCAAGCCTCATCTCATTCCTCTGCCTCTGTCTGCTCGGAGGGCCATCAGCCTACAGTCTATAGGCTACCTATCCGTGCTTGCAGGCTCTATGGATAGGTTGGCTACTCATCGTAGTGAGGCAAAGAGATGGGGCATCGTCAGGCGGTTACTCATCTTGTCGGGCTTCATTATCCTCTCCATCCTTCCGATCGCAATAGGCGTAAGAGCACCGATAGGCTGTGTGGTTGAGACCTGGGTGGATGGGGCATTACCGAGAGGGAGCATACTGGCTCTGCGCACTGGACTCCAGATGCTTAGCCTCGGCAAGCTCGATGATGCTTCTCCTGCACCTACTACCCTCCATCGCCTCTATAGCGTACTGAGAAGCCTTGAGTACCCCAGCTATTTATAGAGCTTATCGAGCTGACCTACCGCTACATCTTCGTCCTCGAAGAGACTGCTGGGCAGATCTGCTTGGCGCAGATCAGTCGCTTGGGGTACCAAGGAGGCGTGGGCACGAAGTTACAGCACTTCGGGATGCTCCTCTCGCGCACCTTCATCCTCAGTCAGGTCGAATCAGATAAGCTCTACTTAGGCTTGGTATCCTGAGGCTATGAAGATGGGGCAGATGCAGCCACTTCGTCAAGCCTCCACCGAGGCTACTTCGCCCGCCCTCTACTGCAAGTCAAAGGTGTATCCTTCCGCTATGATGACGGATACGAAGCTCTTCGTCAGCTCACTTGTACCATAGAGCAAGGGGAACGTATAGCCCTCCTCGGGCATAATGGAGCTGGGAAATCCACACTCTTCCTCTTGCTCTCAGGGCTACAATCATCCTGGGAAGGAGCTGTTTACCTCCAAGGTGAGCTCGTCCCTCCACAGGAGCGCAGCAGCCCTACGCAAGCAGGTAGCACTCTGTCCTTCAGAACTCTAACTATCAGCTATTCACGCCCTCGGTAGAGGATGAAATAGCCTTCGGACTAAGAACATCGGGCTAAAAGAGGAAGCACTCCACGCACGACTCGAGGGAGCTACTAACCTCGTTACGAGCTGACGGCACTGCGCACAGCCCCCTCCACGAGACTCAGTGAAGGCGCAGAAGAAATGGGTCGCACTGGTAGCTGTCTTAGCCACAGATCCGAAGGTGCTTATCTTGATGAGCCCTACGGCTGCCCTTGATGCTTTGTACACCGAGCGTGTATTGAACTATTGGAAGAGCTTCACCAAGCAGGAAGACCATCATCATCTCCACCCACGACATGGAGCTCAGGCCAGTCGCTTTGCAGACCGTGTACTCCTCTTAGAAGCAACTCATCTGCAGATCGCTAAGGCTTCAGGAGCTGTGGTCAGATGCTGATCTATTGAAGGCAAAGCACCTATCTCAGCCCTGGGCTTGGCGCACTGCAGAAGCGTCACTCTCCTCAATCCGTCTCCCCGTCCTCTGAGCCACAAGTCTATCATCTCCCCTTTCCTCTCTCCGCAGAGGCTCTACCCGTACTCTTCGTCGGTGGCGGAAAAGGCATCTGGGAGAAAGGCGCAGGGGCTCATAGAGCGTCAGATTCCCTTTACCCTTATGTCCCACGCTCTGCCCCGAATTAGCCGAAGCCGAGGCTCGTGGAGCCTTCCGATGGATTCCCGAGCCTATACGAGTAGCTCGGATATGGGGCAGGAGCGTATCATCATCTTAGGCATTGATCCGCTACGCAAGAGGCATATCTTTGCCGAGGAACTCGCAGCAGGGGGCTACCTCTTTGCCCTCCTAAGCGATGCGACACGGGGCAACCTGACAGTTCGGTGCTACGGCGCACCACGAAGGATCACGCTATCCGTACACAGCGACTACCGCTTGCTCGAGATCCCCAACAGCTCAAGAAGGTCTGGATGCAGACCCTACCTGAAGGCTTTGAAGCGCGCTTACAGGTGTTAGCTCTAGTACCGTCAAGCCCTGCAAGAGGCCACGGATGAAGACGAGCGCATACAACTACAGCAGGCCCACAACGACCTAAAAAGAATTACTGCTACAGGATTACCACGTTATGATTGGACTTATCAGTATCAATCACAAGACCGCTTCACTCTCACGGCGAGAGCAGTTCGCTCTCGAGATGAAGAAGCTGTACAGCTCATCACACAGTGGAAGGAAGAGCTGAACCTACTTGGCTTTGTCCTCCACCTGCAATCAGCTAGAGATTTATTACAGAAGCTCCCCAGCAAGTCACATCCGAATTGAGGGTGCACTCATCCGAAGTCTGTACCGCTTCAAGCGCATCCGTCACTCGGGAGATGAATCCATCTTCACCACGCTCCAGCACACCGAAGCGATACGACATCTCTTCCGACTGGCCTGTGGGCTTGAGTCGATGGTGCTGGGTGAGACGCAGATCTTAGGGCAACTCAAGGAGTCTTACCGCCGATCGACTGACCACGAGCAAAGCACCCCTGTCCTCTCGCTGCCTCTGTCATCGAGCCTTCGAGACCGCCAAGAAGGTGCACGCAGTGAATATCTACTCTCTGCTACTCCCATCTCTGCTGGTACGGCTGCTGTCGACTCACCTCCAGCAACGGATAGAGAGCTTCCGCTGAGCTTCCAGTGCTCATTCTCGAGCTGGTCAGATGGCCGGAGTCATTGCGCAGCGACTCAGAGCTACACCATACCTGAGGTAGCATCTATAACCGCACCCGAGAGCGTGCCGTCGCCTTCGCTGAGAAGCAGCACCTTCCTCACGGTGTACTATGAGGATCAACTCCCTCAAGCCCTGGCTGCATCTGCCATTATCTTCGTCGCCACCTCCTCTCACGCCCATCATCACCGAGCGACTCTATCGCAAGTACCACACACGGAGCGTCATTTTCTTCGACATGGCTGTACCGCGCAATGTCGATCCTTCGGATGAACTCCCCAGCTTCATCTCTATACCATCGATGATCTGCGTGGACAACAGTACCTCTTTCAGGGAAGGCGCTTCACCAGCGAGAGGAAATCCACACCTATATCCAGTCAATGGTCGAAGACTTCCTCCAGTGGTGTGATGCCGCCGAGGTACGTCGAGACCATCGCACTCATACAGCAAAGTATCGCATCAGCTTCTCGGCAAAAAGAACTGGCGGCTCTTCCTCACGACCTCAATGAAGAAGCACGCAGGCTCATCTGCAGTGGGACGAACATCTGCGCATCACCCATACGACAGCTATTGTCTCCTCTCTTCGAGAGCTAAGTGAGACTACGGGACAAAAAGACCTACTCTAAGGTTCTCCAGCTCTTCTCCCACACATACAAAGTAAGCTCCCCATCGCATGATGCCTAAGACCTTCATCCTCGGGACACGAGGTAGCCAGCTGCTCTCTACGACAGAGTGAGATGGTGCGTGATGCCCTACTCCAGCACTTTCCAGACCCTACATATTGAGCTCAAGATCATCAAGACCAAGGGCGACCAGCTACAGCATCTTGCGCTGGATGCTTCGGAGACAAAGGGCTCTTCACGGGTGCATTAGAAGAAGCTCTGAGAGTGGAGCGATTGACTTTGCTGTGCATAGCCTCAGGACCTCCCTGTTGATCCCGCTCCAGGGACACGCATCGCAGCCTATCTACCACGTGCTGTCACGCACGATACACTCATCGGAGCAGTTCCCCTTGATGCTACTCCGAAGGAGCATTGATCGGCACATCAAGCAAGCGCCGTGCCTACCAAATAGCCTCCACTATCCCCATCTACGCACAGCACCCTATCCGTGGCAATGTGGAGACTCGTATGAAGAAGGTTGAGGAAGGGCTCTTCGATGCCACCCTGCTCGCCGAAGCTGGGCTAACGCGCCTGAGTATGACCGAGGTCACACGCTTCCCCATCAGTGAAGACGTCATCGTTCCAGCTCCAGGACAAGCAGCTATCGCCGTACAGACGCGCGATGAAGCAAGCAATTTACAGGAGCTTCTCAGCCACATCCACGATGCGAAGACCGCACAAGAGGTCACCATCGAGCGAAGCCTCCTCAAGCGATTAGGGCGGTGATGCGCCCTGCCCTTAGGCTGCTGCTGCCATATCACTGAGAGGGATGGCAGAGCTACGTCATCTTCTATGCCAATAGCACAGGGTACGGAGCATTACCTCGCTACCCACCACGCGCCCCTCTCCCAAATAGACACTTTTACTCGCTCAGCTCACCGAGCAACTGGAAGCATATCACCACACTATGAGTACTGTATATCTCGTAGGAGCAGGTCCTGGAGACCCTAAGCTCCTGACCTCGTCGTGCCTACGAATTGATCACCACGGCGGAGATTATCGTCTATGATGCTCTGGTATCTCCTCGCATCATTGAGCTCATCCCTCCCACCGCTCGCCTGTATAATGTAGTGGCAAACGCTACGGAGCGCACTCGATGAAGCAACCTGAGATTAACGCCCTTTAGTCGAGCTGGCAGGCGAAGACGTGAAGAAGATCGTCCGCCTCAGGGGGAGATCCGTCTGTCTTTGCCCACGGAGGAGAAGAGATGCATGTGCTGCGCGAAGCCGGTATTCGCTACGAGATCGTCCCAGGGATCACGGCAGGACTGGCTGCACCTGCTTACTTCGACATCCCCATGACACACCGTGCGGTAAGTCGCTCCTTCACACTGCCTCACAGCGCATTCTGAGTCGGGAGAACTGCCGGACTTCGACTGGACAGCACTGGCCAAGCTCGGAGGGACGCTGATCTTCTACATGGGGGTATGCCAAATTGCCTCGATTAGTCAAGCCCTCATCGAGGCTGGATGCGATGCCTCGACACCAGCAGCTTTGGTTAGCCGAGGAACGACTCCCCAGCAGACCCTATTAGCACGTACCCTCGGAGAGTTCACTCCCGATGCAGAGGAAGACTTCACCGCTTATGCCCCAGCCCTCTTCGTCATCGGAGAAGTCATCCGCCTCAATGAAGGGAGCACGTCACGTCCCTTAACGGGAAGAAAATCATCGTTACGCGAGCACGTCACCAGGCGTCTTCCCTCCAAGAAGCCCTTGAGGCCGAAGGTGCCGAAGCCCTACTCCTCCTGACCATCGAGCTCTCAGCCAACCAAGAAGTGGCTACAGAAGTCTCCTCTTGCCTCCGAGAGCTGCACCGCTATAGCTGGATCTTCTTCACCTCGCCCAATGCTGTGGAGTTCTTCTTCCAGCCCTGAGAGAAGCTGGATTAGATAGCCGTGCCCTTGCACCCCTGCCGTATTGCTTCACTCGGACCGATGACTTCGGCCTCACCGCAGTCACGTGGCATTCACCCTGACTTTTCATGCCCAGTGCCTACCATGCTAAGGCCTTTGCCGAAGAGTTTATACAGCGTGCCTCTGAGCACGAAGCTAAGCCCATCTTGCTACCTACGTCGGCATTGGCGCATGACGACCTTCCTCGGCTACTCCAGGAAGCTGGTTACCATTGCCAGCGTCTTCCCTCTATACCAACACATCCATCCACTACGAGCAAGATGAGCTACGTGCTGCTTTTAACCTCCGCTGACGCTACCTCACAGCGTGCAGCTCCTCTGCGGTACATCATTTTGGTCGAGGCTAATAGAGACTCTACCAACTGACGGAGCTCCTGCACAGAGCTTCCCATTGCAGTCCTCGGCGAGCAGACTGCCGAAGCCGTGCGTAGCTATGGTATCGAGCCCCAGCTCATTGCGCCCCAAGCAACCATCTCGGCTCTGGTCGACTCCCTCGTAGAGCAGCTTCGTTAGGGGCTATCCTCCAATAAATAGTCGCCACTCTCCTCGAGGCAAGCAGTGCACCTCACGACTACTTCTGCAAGGTATCATCCGCACGTAGCTCCTACACGCCATAGTGGTCCCGGTAGGGGAGCAGTACTGGTCGATACCACCAACCACTAGTGGTAATAGCATTGACTCAGTAGTGGTCGATTCACTGACCACTATAGAGCGGAGCCCCCTTGCCCTCGAAACGAAAGGTGCAATGAGGAGGGATGTTTACGGCATGCTTGGTCATAGGCACCTCATTGCCCCATCATATAACACGTAGTGAAAAGGTGTAACTTTGCATAAGCACACAGCAAGGTGCTCTCACGCATGGAGCTTCTCGCTCATAACCACTACAATTAAGATCCGTTATGCGGCTCAAAAAGCAACTCATCACGCTGGGACTTAGCGCACTCATAGTGGCTAGAGTGGCTCGCCGACAAGTCTCAGTGCTCAGGAGGCAAAACCACAAAGGTCCCAGGCATTAGCCTTTCAGATATGGACCAAAAGGTACGCCCTCAAGACAACTTCTACCTCTACAGCAACGGCAACTGGATACGCAAGAATCCACTGAAGCCAGCCTACAGCCGCTTCGGCACGTTCGACATCCTGCAGGATACAGCGACTTCGCAGATCCGCCATATCGTAGAGAGAATTGATCGCCAAGCCACAGGCTGAGGGGTCCAACGCCCACTGTGTCGCCGTTCTCTACAAGCAGTCGCTTGATAGTGCTGAGCGTAACAGACGGGGCTACAAGCCACTCATCCCCGAGCTCCAAGCTCTACAAGGTATCGAGACGAAGGACGACCTGCTCAGTACACATCGCTCAGCAGGATCGAGGTCTATGGACAGGGTTGTCTCTTCGGCACTGTGTCGCAGCGACGAGAAGAACAGCACGATGAATATCTTCCTCTTCACAGAGACCTCGCCTCGATGCTTGGCTCACGTGACTACTTATGTAGAGGCCACTCCAGGTCCAAAGAAGATTCTCTCTAGCTAGAAGGCATACCCTCTGTGCGTATCCTCAAGCTCTCGACACTCCGAGGAAAGCTACCCGCATCGCAAGGCAACCATCCGCCTAGAAAAGGAGCTGGCTCAGTTCCCCCTACCCAATACCGAGCTACGCTGACTCGCAGAAGAACTACAACATCGTGACGATCTCGACTTTGCTCGTGACAAATCAGGGCTTCGACTGGGTGGCTACCTGCGCCTTGCGAGGTATCAATGTCGCCACGCGCGAACTTCATGCAGCTGGAACTCTTCAAGGCCTTCGACAAATGGTACTCACCGCTAAAGTCGAGGATCTCCGCGACTTCCTCACGGGGACACACCATCAGCGGTGCAGCTAATTCGCTGGTGATAACTTCTACAGGCTCACTTCGACTTCTTTGTGCAAGCAGCTCAGCGGTCGCAAAGGAGATGCACTCGCTGGAAGCGCAGCATCGGTGTCGTGACAGAACGTCCTCGGTGAAGCCCTCGGCGAAGTATATGTCAGCGTTACTTCTCCCGAAGCGAAGGAGCGTATGCTCGGTCTCGTGCACAACCTACAGAAGGCTCTCGGACAGCGTGTCAGAAGCCCCCTCAGCTGGATGAGCCCTGAGACGAAGAAGCGCGCACGGAGAAGCTCAGTAGCTTCGTCATCAAGATCGGTTATCCCGACAAGTGGATGGACTACAGTGCTCTGGATATTGACGAGCACAAGAGCTACTACCAGAACCTCGAAGCCGCCACACGCTTCATGCAGGCCGACAACCTCAGGATCTCGGCAAGCCTGTCGACCGCACGAAGTGGCTCGCAGAGTCCTCAGAAGTCAATGCCTACTATATGCCTACCACCAACGAAATCTCGCTTCCCAGCGGGTATCCTGCAGCCACCCTTCTTCAATATGGATGCAGATGATGCGAGTCAACTATGGTGCTATCGGTGTCGTCATTGGGCATGAGATGACTCACGGATCTCGACGACGAAGGCTCTAACTTTGACAAGGATGAAATATGAACAACGTGGTGGACCGAAGAGGACCGTAGAAGTTCGAGGCAGCCACACAGCGTCTGGCTAAGCAGTTCTCGTCCGTCACTGTAGCTCCAGGGCTCAAGGCCAATGGCCAGCTAACTCTCGGGGAGAATATCGCTGACCAAGGTGGTCTCACGCATCGCTTACCTTGCCTACAGATGGCCAACGAGCGCAAGCAGGTCGCTAAGCTCGATGGCTTTCACCCTGACCAGCGTTTCTACATCGCTTATGCACGTCTTTGGGGACAGAACATCACGGAGGCTGAGATCCGCCGTCTGACGAAGCTCTCGACCCCCACAGCCTCGGTCTGCTGCGTGTCAATCAGGCACTGAGAAACATTGACCCCTTCTACAAGGCCTTCAATATCCGCCCCAAGGATAAGATGTACACCGCTCCGAAGGATCGTGTCGTCGTCTGGTAGCAAGGCTTGGAAGCCTTTTCCCTCACCTATCTATCAAAAGTAGTGCCCCACACGAGAGCTAAACTCTTTGTGTGGGGGCACTCACTAACACCTCCTCTTCCATCATAAGGTCGTAGTCTTTGTGGTAGAAACAATGAGTACAAGACAGAGACTGAACCGCCAGGAGCTATCGCATGCTCTTCCGTATCTTCTTCAAGATAGGCATCACTACCATCGGCGGAGGATATGCTGCGATCCCGATGATGGAGCACGAGATCGTCAAGCGCACAGGATGGCTCACGCAGGGAAGAGTTCCTCGACATCTCAGCCGTAGCGCAGGCGACTCCAGGGATCTTTGCAGTCGATATGGCGGGACATATCGGGCATAAGCTCGAGGGGCTGCGTAGGTGCGATTATCGCTTCGATAGCCAACGTCTTACCCTCCTTCGTCATCATCCTGATCTTAGCGACCTTCTTCCAGCAATTCAAGGAGCTCACCCTCGTACAGAATGCCTTCCGTGCCATCCGCCCGTAGTCGTGGCACTCATCGCAGCTCCAGTCTTCTCAATGGCTCGCTCCGCATCGCTCTCACGCTATACCATCTGGATACCTGCTACTTTGCAGCTATGCTCATCTATTTCTTCGACGTCTCACCTGTCTACATCATCCTCATCGCAGGGTGTGCAGGCTGGATCTATGGGCTACCTACAGAGACGTCGCTCTCACACAGATGCACAATGATCTTCCTACAGCTCTTCCTTATCTTCTCTAAGATCGGTATCGTGGGCTTCGGTGGAGGCTATGCGATGCTCTCACTCATCCAGGATGATGTTGTCACGAAAGAGGCGTGGCTGAGCGCAGCGGGAGTTCACGGACATTGTCGCTGTGAGCCAGATGACACCTGGGCCTCTGGGCATCAATATGGCTACCTATGTGGGATATACCTCGGTACTCAATGCCGGGTATTCCCCTGCGATAGCCTGCTTAGGTTCGCTCCTCGCGACCATCTCCATCCTGTGGCTTCCTTCATCGTGATGATGCTCGTCAGCCGCTTCCTCCTCAAGCACAAGGAGAGGCCCTTGCTAAAAAGCGTCTTCGGTGCACTCCGTCCTACGGTCGTCGGGCTTGTCGCAGCTGCAGCAATGGTGCTGATGACGGCGGAGAATTTCAGTACGCCCTAACACTTCGATCACGCAGTTCATCGTCAGTCTATCACTCTTCGCTGTGGCTTTCATCGCCGTCTTCCGCTTTCGAGTAAGTCCCTCTTGATCTTAGCGTTGGCAGGGGTGCTTCGGTATGCTCTTCTACAGTCTATTCCCCTTCTAATATCCGCCACTTCACCACTATTAATATGGCTTATCCTACGACATCTGCCCCATCGGAGTCTTTGACTCGGGCTATGGAGGGCTAACTATACTCTCGGGAGATCTGCCGACAGCTCCCCCAGTATGACTACATCTACCTCGGAGACAACGCACGCGCTCTCCCTACGGCACACGTTCCTTTGATGTCATCAATGACTTCACACTCCAGGCAGTGAAGTACCTCTTTGATGCAGGATGTCCGCTGGTCATCTTAGCTTGTAACACAGCTTCGGCAAAGGCCCTTCGAGAGATCCAGCAGCACTATCTCCCCTACTCCGAAGACCCCACACGCCGTGTCCTCGGGGTCATCCGCCCCACAGTCGAAGCCATCTCACACTTCACCAAGAGTCGCCACGTTGGGGTCGTTGCCACTCCAGGCACCGTCTCCTCGCACTCCCTATGCAACTGAGATCAGGGAAGCTCTTCCCCAGAAGTCACTGTCGAGGAGCAAGCCTGCCCGATGTGGGTTCCCCTCGTAGAATATGGTGAAAGCAACTCTGATGGAGCAGACTACTTCGTCCAGAAGTACACCAGCGAACTGATGCAACGTGATCCTAAGATCGACACCGTCATCTTAGGCTGTACGCACTATCCGCTCCTACGCTCCAAGATCAGAGCTACGCTTCCCAAGTCCATCGAGCTTATATCTCAGGGGTGAACTTGTAGCTACCTCCCTCGCTGATTACCTTCTGCGTCATCCCGAGATGGAGCATCGCCTGAGCCAAGGTGGTGAGATCTCCTACCGCACGACCGAGATGTCCTGAGAAGTTCGAGGATTAGCCTCTATCTTCACTGGCACCGATGTCCGTGCCTCGCGCGTCAAGATCTCGGGATAGTAGCAGATGAAGAAGCTCTTTACGCTCCTCCTACTGGGCATATTATTGTGGGAGAATGCCAGCTCTGGCAGAGACAAGATCCGCCGTCATAGTGGGTGCTGAGCGTATGGAGCTCCTTCTCCCTACACCAAGGGGAAGCGTGTCGCACTGATCGTCAATCAGAGTTCGCCTCGTCGGCAATACAGGCACCCATCTGGTCGATACCCTCCTCCTCTCAAGGCATCAACATAGTGCGTCTCTTCGTCCCCGAGCATGGTCTTCGTGGTAAAAGTCGATGCAGGAAAGAGCGTGCGTAGTGGTATGGATGAGAAGACAGGACTTCCCATCGTCAGCCTCTATGGACAGCGCAAGCGCCCTACGCCGAGATGCTTAGCGATATTGATCTCCTTGTCTTTGACCTGCAGGGATGTAGGGTACACGCTTCTATACTTATGATCTCCTCGATGCACTACTTGATGGAGGCTTGTGCCGAGGAAGGGAAGACTTTCGTCGTCTGTGATCGCCCCAATCCTAATGATTTCATCGATGGACCTATATTAGAGGCCGACTGTCGCTCCTTCGTAGGAGTCGATCCACTGCCCGTGCTTCATGGTACTGACGGTGGGAGAGTTGGCACTGATGATCGATGGAGAAGGGTGGCTGAGAGGTGGAAGGACTTGCCACGTGAAGGTCATCCCTATGGCTGGATGGTCACATGGAGATCCCTACACGCTCCCCGTACGTCCAAGCCCTAACCTTCCCAATAGCCGAGCCATCGAACTCTATCCTTCACTCTGCTTCTTCGAGGCAACCATCATGAGTGTAGGGCGTGGAACGGATAAACCTTTTTCAAGCTATCGGCTACCCAGATGAGCGCTTCGGTGATGCGATCTATACTCCAGCGGTGAAGATCGGTGAGGACAGCAACCCTCGACACAAGGGCAAGCGTTGCTACGGCACCGACTACACTTCGGCGAGTCTTCCCCAGCGACAGCTCACCTTGCTCGCTCATCGACTATTACCGCAAGGCTGATAGCTTAGGCATGCAGCTGATCAACCAGCGACAACTCTTTGATCTCTTAGCAGGAACAAAGAAAACTACGGAGCAGCTCAGTGCTGGACTTGAGCGAAGCTAAGATACGAGCATCGTGGCAGGGCAGGGACTAAAAGCCTTCCAAGCCAAGCGCACGCTACCTACTCTATACCGACTACCGATAAGTCCTCTTCGCCTCATAAAAATCCCTATCCTTCACGTAAGGAAGGAGTTCGTACGACGCTCGTAGCCGATCGTTGTCTCTGGCCCGATGACCGCTGAAGACAATCGTCTCATCGGGTAAAGGGAGGTACTGTGTACGAATCGATCTCGAGTAGCTGATCATAGCTCCCATGCCGAAGTCTGTGCGTCCTATCGTGCCTAAGAGCAAGGTATCCCCTGAGAGCAGGGCCCCTGTTTCTGGGGCGTAGAAAGCAATATGACCAGGGAGCATGACCAGGGACAAAGAGGACACGAAGATCTTCATTCCCGAGGCGAATAAGGTCATCTTGTCCTACCATCGTATAGCGTTCGGCAGGAAACATCCTCCAAAGGAAGAGGGATGGCGTAGCTCTTGAGTTGGGCTGAAGGGAGGGGAGAAGTTCGAAGTCAATAGCATTGGCATACGCTGCTATTTCGGGCCACGTCCTAAGTACGAAGGCGGCACCCCACACGTGGTCAAAGTGCTGGTGAGTACAGGAGCAACTTTCGGGGGTCAGATCGTGCTCTGCTAATGAAGGCACTGAGCTTCTCTTCTTTCTGAATGGCGCATGCACCCAGGGTCTATGATAGCGGCCTCTCGGCTTTGCTCATCGTAGAGGATGTAGGTGTTTTTCTTGCACTGGGTCCGAAGGTGAATTGCTGTATCTTAAGCATGGGATGGTAGATCAGTAATCGTATTCAAGTAATAGGGAAAGCTACGGCATGTGTCTCCGCAAATAAGGGCCATCGATTTCAAAGCCCTCGAGGAGTTCGCCTGCCCAAGTAGCGGATAGCAGAGATGATGTCCAGCGGATGATAAGGGAGAGCGTCTATGATTTGCTGGACAGGGATAGCACTCCTTGGAGGTGCTATAGGGAAAAGGACTTATCGAGCTCTTCTTCTACAGCATCGATGACGTACTGATGGGAGCCCCTGAAGGTGCTTACGCAGACACACATCACACGCTCCGCGGGGAGGAGTCTCTGTCTCTCCAAAAGTAAGCGAGGAGCTTGCGTGAGCGACTAGATCTTCGTCCTCTATATAGGAGCGCACAGCACCTATGCGTTCGCTCATCTTATCCCGCCGCTCTTGGTAGGCGGTATAGAGATGCGAGATACTTTACTCTCCTCACGGCGTATAAGGAAGTGCAGCTGAGGGATATCCTTCTTCGGGATGTAGTGGAGCACTCCTTGGCGTGAGAGGGTCACAAGGAAGGTATAGACCTCATCCTCACTATACCCTGAAAGCACCGACAGATCATGCTCGCTGATGAAGACATAGTCTGAGAAGAGCCCTGTATAGCTACGCAGGATAGTACGTATAAGGCGGTCTGGTCCGATGTGTGGCTGGTACAGTTCTTTGCTCGGTATGAGGAAGCGGAGTAGCGAGCGACTATCATCATCACGGTACTCCAGCCACTGGGAGAGCTGCATAATCTCTATGGCATGACGCGTCTGTATCGGGCGCATGTGGAAGCGACGGATGAAGAGCTCCATATCAAAAGTCATAGGTACGCCCCAATCCTTCCCCTCACCTATCGAGAGGAAGTTACAGATCTGGTCATATACTTCTCGGATATATTCCTTCTCAGGGAAGGTAGTCTTGTAGGCGGCGATGAAGCGTACGACCGTCTTGACTGCCGACAATAGCCACTGCGTAGGAGTGCTGCCCATCACGGCCTGCACGCCCTGCTTCTTGGTAGTATTCTTCGAGAGAAGAAGGCATCGTCAGGTGAATGACCAAGCGCACATCCGGCTTGTCAATCCCCATCCCAAAGGCATTAGTAGCTACCATCACGCGTACTTCACCTCGCATCCATCGTGCTTGACGCATCTCTCGCTCGGTATAGGTCAGACCAGCATGGTAATAGGTAGCACTAATCCCCTGCTCGTTCAGGGTGTCCGTCACCGTCTGACAAAGCTGTCTATTGCGGCAATAAATGATGGCTGTCCCCTCTACTCTGGAGAGGATGAAGCGCATCATCTGGGGCTTGTCATCGCTGTGCCGTATCGAATAGGAGATATTGGGGCGAAGAAAGCTCTTCTGGTAGAAGGCATAGCCAGGACGGAACTGCAGCACCCTCATAATGTCCTGTACGACCTCTGCGGTAGCTGTAGCTGTGAGGGCTAAGACAGGCACATCGAGGAGCAGCTCTCGTAGCTTAGGTAGCTCCAAATAGGAAGGGCGGAAGTCGTACCCCCATTGGCATACGCAGTGACATTCGTCGATGACGATGAGTGATACCTGCAGTGCATGAAGCCACTCTTGGAAGCGTGCGCTCCCCACTCGCTCGGGAGAGACATAGAGGAACTTATACTTCCCGAAAAGGCAATTATCCAGTGCTGTCTGCACCTTCTCCTGCGACATTCCCGAATGGATAGCCGTAGCACGTATGCCACGAGCTCTCAGGGTGATCCACTTGGTCTTTCATCAGAGAGATAAGTGGCGAATGACGAGCGTTAGCCCTGGTAGGATAAGTCCCGGCACTTGGAAGGTAATACTCTTCCCCTGTAGGCATCAGCCCCAAGGTATCCCGTCCATCAAGTGCAGCCTGAACGATCTCACGCTGGAGTGGTCGAAAACTCTCATATCCCCAGTAGCGCAGAAGGACGTCTTCGGGTGAGAGCGAAGCATCCGATCTCCCAGGGAAGGGGTCAGCTGTATCTGTGGTGGGGTGTACTAAGGCGTCTTCATCGAAGAGGTCCTCAGGCCATAGCTCATGACGCTCGATAATCGGCTCATCCGCATCTAAGAGCTCCTCAATATCCTCCGTGATCATCGGTATCATAGTGGCTTGAGGCGTGGGCTACGGCTCGAGAAGACGCTCAGAGAGTTCGCTCTTCGAGACAGAGATCCTTGACTCGTAGTTGCAGGAAAGCTCTGAGGGTAGAAGTTGTTCTCTTCAAGCTCAAAGCACAGGGCGAAGGCCTTGTGGCGAGTGATGTCGGGGGCATAGCGCGCCAGCCCGAGGGCAAAGCCATGAAGGGGGCGGATACGCTGATAGCAGTCGGTCATGCGCAGACTCAGGGTGCTGGAGGGCCTTACCCACAGCACGGCTCACCTGCATCACGCATCCCCTTTGCGCCATGAAGATGGGGCGTTCGTTGTCCGTCCCGAAGGGATAGAGCATCTCCACTTGACGCAGGAGCGTCTTTGATATCTCGGAGGGCTTGAGCTGGACATCCACCTTGAGCCGAGGCGTGAAGGTGGAGGTGGTAGCCGTCTCTTCGACCCCAGCAGCATATTCCTGTATACGATGTACGAACTCAGGCAGACGATCCTCACGAATGGTCAGCCCAGCGGCGAAGATATGTCCACCGAAGTTCTCCAAGCAGTCACTACATGCCTGGATCGCTTGATACAGGGTCAAATCCTCCTGCTGATCGTCCAGATCCAGCAAGGTATTCTTCCGTACTCCGTGAGAGGATGAGCACAGGGCGATGGAAGCGATCGGCTGAGCGTGCAGCAACGATGCCCATGACGCCCTTATTCCATTCGGGGGCGGTAGAGAATGAGAAGTCTCTGCTGCTGGAGCTGTGGATCACCCTGACAAGGGGATATGGCTTCGCGCGTGACTTGCTGATCGAGTTCTTGTCTCTGGCGATTATACTCATCAAGTATCGTGCTCTGAGCTTCGGCTGCAGCATGGTCTTCGGCGATCAGTAGCTTGACCGACTCTGCGCCATGCGCCATACGACCAGCGGCATTGATACGTGGTCGAGCTCGTAGTAGATGCTCGCGCATGTCGACACGTCCAGGCTGTATCTTCCCCAGGCGCATCAGGTAAGTAATCGCTATCGAGGGCTTGGTATTGAGCTGACGCAGCCGTGATAGATAAAGATGCGGTTCTTCCGAGTATTGACACACGGTCTTGAGCAATGCTCAAGACAAGTAGCTCCAATAGAGGGAGGAGCGAGTCAGAGGGCAGATGGCGATGCATTGCCAGCCCTTGTACGAGCTTGAAGGCTACGCCACACCCCGAGAGTTCGGTAAATGGATAGTGATTGTCCGCACGCTTGGGGTTAAGGATAGCCGTAGCAGGGGGAGGACTGCATCTGGGGGTATGATGGTCGCATACGATGAAGTCGATGCCCAAACTCGCGCATAAGAAATCTCCGCTACCGCTTTGATACCGGTATCGACCGATAGAATAAGCCCGACACCTAACTGGTGTGCATAATCGATCCCCTGAAGGGTAACTACCATAGCCATCGTCATAGCGATCGGGGATGTAATAGTGTAGATACTCTCGGGCAGGGCATTGGGCACGAAGGTAGCGATAGAGCAAGGCAACGGCAGTCGTACCATCGACATCATAATCTCCATAGATCAAGACATGCTCACGCTCCTCAATCGCACGGTGAAGACGCTCGACAGCCACCTTCATATCCTCCATAAGGAAGGGATCGTGAAGACCTTCTAAGCGAGGCAGAGAAGAAGCTCTGCGCTTCGTCATAGGTGCGTATTCCTCGCTCAACAAGTAGATACCCCCATAGCAGGAAAGAGCCCCAGGCGTAGCTAATTCACGTGCCTGGGTCTCTTCTTCTGCGGTATATGATCTTATCTCCCAGCTTTGGGACATGGAGTATCAGCTAAGGGGGATGTTATTTCTTCTCGGAGGTGGAGGGCAAAGTCGACTGCAGAAGGTAATAATGCAGTAGTGTCTTGCCTGGTTCTTTCCCCTGCACCTCTACAACGAGATAAGCTTTGCGCTTTTGTTCGTTTGCTCACGATAGGAGAGGATCTCTTCACGTGGTGTCTCATTCCAATGCTGCTCAAAGAGGAGTGCATCCGAGAGCGAACACACCTGTACGGCTTTATCAAAACTTGAGACCATTGCCCGTGTGAGCGATCATACCAGTAGCTCCACGAGTTGGTACATATAAGCTGTTAAACTTGGGATGATTTAGGTGCAATGACAGATCACAAGCCCTCTTAATCAGACCAATATGAGTCGGAGTGCGCCAGAGTCCCTGCTGGACCACCTTGAGGGCTTCGGCGAACTTTCGGCTCTCTATCAGCTGGTCTGCCTCCGCCTCGATCTTGCGAAGGAAGGGCGCAGTATCTTCACGACTATCGACTGTGAAGTAGAGCTCTTTTATATCAGTACGAGTAAGAGTGGAGTCGGCATGACGGAAGCGGGTCGTCAGAAGCTCGCTCCCTTGAGTACCCTTCTCACTCACTTGCTGCATTGGAGCCGTCCCCCGTACGTAGTCTTATACTATCTTGACGCATCTTCTCTAACTGCTCCTCGGTAGGAAGCATGCACTGCATGCTGATGTGAGCGCGTGCAGCTCACCGCGACTATGGTGACTGCTATGAGAAGATCTATGTGAACCTTGAGGAGGACTTTTTAGAAGACGACTTCTTGCTCTTGGTCGTCTTATGTGGCTTACGACTACGTGCTTCCCCATCGAGGGTGTCGATAAAGGCAAGGCCAAGTGCAGCCAGCAGGAGGGTTATCTTCGAAAGGATAGGTCGCATTATTTGTCTCTTAGTTTTGTTCCTTCAGGGCTCATTGGGATAGAGGATAACGTTGCTCTTCGCAACACGCACCCACGCAGCCCCGGAGAGGTCAATCACTGAGTATCATATAGAAAGAACGTAGTCCATCTTCACTCTCTATATAGGGACTATGATCCCCATCAACTTGTACAAAGATAACTGAAACGAGGGCGTATTATCTTGATTCGGAGAAAAACCTCCCTACCAAGGCTTATTCCTTCCCACTCTTGCAGGCGATGTATCAACGATATGTACCGCTGGGTAAAGGAGCACGACGCCGACCTCTACAAACGACATCGCCTTCCACCCCCTCGCGACCACCTAAAATCCCCATCTCCAAGACGCACAACACACCGTTCGCAATCTCTATAGCACCATCCTATCGACCAGTACTGCTCGATGAGCGGAGCAGTATAGTCGATACCATCCACCCTATACTGCTCCGACCAGCGAGCAGTAGTCCTCACAGGCACTCGAAGAGGATGAGCTATACTATATTGAGCCTCACTCTGAACCAGCAGAAAAGGTCGAGTGTTCTGATAATACTTATGACGATCAACTCGATTTATCAGCAGTGCAAGCATTGGCTCAGTAGCCCTCCTCCCTACCGACAGAGCTTTTCACCTTTCCTTTGGGGATTGACCATGGGGTACTCTTCCCTCCGTGTGTAGCGTGGAGCATCGTAGCCACGGTACTCATCACTTCAGGGTCCCTACTCTGAGAGTCGGAGCCTTGTGGGCAAATCGCTCTATCGTCGGGCGTTCGCTCTTCGTCCTACTGCTGTGGGGCGGATTGTTCCTGTCGCCCCCACGATTTTACCACGATGCCCCTGGGAGCCCAAAGCTCTGCTGTTAGTGAGCTACCTCGTCAGTAGCATCGCTATGGTGCTTTTCCGCTGGTTCAAGGCGAAGCGTAATAGCCCTCTGGGCTCTGCATATCCGTGGGCGGATTCTGCGCGTAGAACGACTACGCTTCGAGCGCATCTTAATCATTTCGTCTCTGGGTGGTCTGCTCTTCCAAGCCCTTTGCGCACAGCTTTGCCCCGTTGAGCATCGCAATCTCCTACACCTTGCTTCGACCTTCATTATCCTTTTTCACCTGGGCAGTCTACGCCCTGGAGACGGTGCACCTCATCTGGGTGCAACAGCGTCTTGATCGTGAAGAATGGATTCCCGTACTGAGCGATGACCAGCGCCCCATTGGTCGGGTATCTAAGACCTCTCCTGCGTCAGAAGAAGGGCGCTACCTGTTGTTCGTCTCTTAGCCATATCGAGAGATATGATTTACCTCGAGGATTCGGAGAGCCACTCACTCCCCTAGTGCCGTGGCTGACGATACTCCTTTCTCTCGTGGCTCACCGAAGGAACCGCCCAGAACAAGTAGCTCAGCGTATGATTGATCTGCGCTTTTGTGGTATCCGTCGTGTCAAGCCTCGCTTTCTCCTGCATTATCACGAGCAAATCAATGTCAAGCCCTCAGCGTCTATCTCTTCGCTGTGGACTATTGCTGAGCCCAATCAGCTCCCTCATTGACTGCCTCCCGACACGTGGAAAATGGTGGCCAATTGACCTCTTGACTTCAGAATTGGAGCGTGGTGGCATTGCTCGCTATCTTTGCACCGAATATCCCTATTTAGAGCAGACGCTACTGCTGGCGCATCGTCTTCGCTCATCATCCCCCATACGTAATCGTCTCATGCCTCAGACCTCGTTCGGCAAGCTCTACCTCATCCCTGTTCCCATCGCGCCGAAGTGGATCATCGCACTTGCTTGCCCGAATACAACCGTGAGCTTCTGCCCACAATCCGTCACTACATCGTAGAGAATGTCCGTTCGGCAAGGCGTTTCCTCAAAGCTGCGGATCGAAGTATCGATATCGATGGGATTACCTTCTATGAGCTGAATAAGCATACCCCTGAAGGGGCTATCGAGAATATCTTCGCCCTGCACAAGCTGGAGAACCTGTGGGGGTAATCTCTGAGGCGGGCTGTCCCTGCGGTAGCTGATCCAGGAGCCGATGTGGTCGCTTTAGCACAGCGACTCGGTATCGAGGTCGTTCCTCTGATTGGGCCCAGCTCCATCCTTATGGCCCTGATGGGCTCAGGATTTAATGGTCAGGGCTTTGCCTTTGTCGGCTACTTACCCATCGAAGATGCGCGCCCGTGCAGACGCTCAGGAGCTAGAGCATCGTGTACGCACCAAAGGGGAGACGCAAATCTTCATCGAGACCCCCTACCGCAATGTACAGCTCGTCGAGCAGCTCATCCGCCACTGCACCCCAGATATGAAGCTCTGCATTGCATCGGACTGACTTCAGAAGGTGCCTTACTTCGTACACGAAAGCTCTCCGCTTGGCGTGGGAACATCCCCTCGATTCATAAGGTGCCTACCATATTTCTCTTAGGACGATAAGTTTCTTCTCAATGGCACTGCAGCACCCTATTCCACCCCTATTCTGCGACTATCTGAGCGAGCTACTTCCCTCCGAAGCCGAAGCTCTGCTTACGGCTTTGGAGGATGAACCTTCTGTCTCGAGTGCGACTCAATGCACGCAAGACCACGGTCGCTCCGTCCTCCCTTCCACTTTGATACAGCAGTCCCTTGGGCTAAGCCTGTGAGGCTTCTACCTCGAGGACGACCTACCTTTGCAGCTGACCCACTTTTGGCACGCAGGTGTCTACTACGTCCAAGAAGCCTCATCGATGCTCCTCCGTCTGGTCGCTCCACTCTTAGGGAGAAGCCTCTGAGTGCCCTCGACCTCTGTGCCGCTCCTGGTGGAAAGAGTACGCTACTACTGGACATCCTGCCCGAAGGAAGTACGCTGGTGAGCAACGAACTCATTCGCTCACGCGCACAAGTCTTGGCTGAAAACATACAGAAGTGGGGAGGACACGCTCGGTTGTGACTTCGACCGAAGCGAAATAAGTTAGGGCGACTCAAGGGAGCAGTTCTGACTTCATCTTAGTAGATGCACCTTGCTCGGGCGAAGGGATGTTCCGAAAAGAAGAGGAAGCCCGTCGGCAGTGGACGCCTGCTTTTGGTAGATAGCTGTGTACGACAGCAGCGTGAGATCCTTGAAGATATATGGCCTGCACTCGCCCCTGGCGGACTGATGGTATATAGTACCTGTACATTCAATCGTCAGGAAGACGAAGATATGCTGGCCTATCTCATAGAGGAATTAGGGTGCCGACCCTGTAGCCTTGCCTGAGTTGCCCGAGCCAATCACGCCCTCGCCACTGAGCTATCCTGCTATCGAATGATGCCACACCGCTTACGTGGTGAAGGGCTATTATGGCAGTCGTCCGTAAGCCAGAGTCCGAGGGGGAAGTATGCGCACCAAGCCTGCACGCCCCAAAAAGCAAGCCGAATGCGAAAGCTTCCCTCAGGAGGTATTGCGCTGGCTTCGTCCAGAGCTACGTGCTGAGGTTACGCTACAATCCTTGCCCGATGGGTACGCTGACAGCTATCCCTCTGAACTTAATTTCACTCTATCGAAGCCCTACAAGACAAGAAGATCCCGATACTTACTTCGGGTATTCCCTTGGCGGAAGTTAAGGGAGACTGCTACCACTCCCTGCGCTTGCTCTCAGTGTGGGACTGGATGAAGAGGCTTTTCCCTCGTGCCGAGCTGACGCAAGAGGAGGCGATCCGATACTCTGGCACGTGAAGCCGTAACACTATCTCCCGACACACCTCGTGGGCTTGTCCTTGTCACCTATGAGGGCTATCCACTCGGCTTTGCAAAGCACTTGGGCAACCGAACAAACAATCTTTATCCTCAGGCGTGGCGCATTCTGCCACCCCTGAACTCCTATTGTCTTCCTTCAGACGAAGGGGATAAACTAGGCTCTGATGGGTTCGATGGAAAAAGCCTTTTTACCTAAAGCAATTCGCCATCCATCAGGAGCATACGGCACAGCGTGTCGGTACAGATGCGCTCCTCTTGGGGCGTGGCCGTTTGTGCATCGGCTACCAGAGCAGGCACATATATCTGGATGTGGGAGCTGGTACGGGTATTGTGTCGCTGATGATGGCGCAGCGCTTTGCTGGTGCGCAGGTCGAGGCATGGGAAGTAGAAGCTGGGGCACTGAAGGATGCAGAACGAGAAACTTTGCGCTCTCTCCCTTCGCACCCTCCCTCCATCTTCATTTCACATGACTATCTGACGGCTAAGCCAGAGGATTACCCGGCCTTCGACCTCATCATCTCCAATCCGCCTTATTATACGGAGGGCATTCTTTACCGAGGATGCACGACTGACCTTAGCCAGACACGTGATAGATGGGCTTTCGCCAGAAGTGTGCTTCTTCGCACGGCTGCAGCACTTTAGCTCCACAAGGAGCCTTGGCCTTCATCTCTCCAGTAGCTTCACTCCCATCTAAGACGTATTGCAGTCGAATCAGGCTGGCGACTTAGTGAGCTCGTAATCATTTATTCTAAGCCACACGAACCTAAACGTACCCTCACACTTTGGTGTCGGCTTGTCGCAACGGATGGATATATTCCGACGCACTGTACTGAGTTGACACTACAAGATGAGTCGAGTGCTCCCTCTGTCGCATATCGCCTTTGGCTGCAGGACTATCTCCTGTGATCCACCTCAGTCATCAGCAGATACTGCTATAGCTAGATACGACTCAGCCCCTACTTCCTCGATGGGAAGTAGGGGCTAATCCCTATAAAACTATGGACTGAAAGCCCTTAGCATAGGAGACAGTTAGAAGGTGAACTTCATGCCGAAGTATCCAGAACGATGGAATCGTAGGACCATAGATGTAGCCACTATCACGATCGGGACCGAAGTCGTAGTCGCTCTGGAAAGCGTTGAAGAGGTTATTGACACCGCAGTAGAGCTGGAGGTTGGTCTTGCTGAAGAGACGCAGATCGTGGGTGATCTTCGTACCGAGGGTCGAAGAAGCTCTTCGTCTTGACCAGCTCGTTCCATCTCGACATCAACTTCCCTCGGAGCTCCATCTTCCCGGATAGCAGCTCCAGATTCATTGACAAGACCGAGCTTATACCCTCCCTGACGGAGACCAGCTGCGATAGCAGCGCGGTCGGTGACAGCGGAGTTCTGTCCCCACTTGACTACGTGTGGCACGTACATAGAGCCCGTGAATGTACCCGTAAGAGCGATGTTCAGCGGACGAACAGGATTGATACCGATGGTGAAGTAGCCATAGGGTGGAGGGGTACGCGTGATATTCTTCGACGTCATGGAGATGGTCTGTGCTTCGCCATCGGCTGCTACCTTGTCGAAGTCTGAGCCATCAGCCTTCGGAACGAACGTATCGTAGTAGGGCTGCATCGTGGTCGCCCTTGACCTTCTGACGTACACCCCATTCCTGATTTACGTCATACTTATTGCTGGTAGAGCGTAAGACCTGCTTGCAGCGAGAGCCAACGGTAGGCGATCTTTCCTTCGAGGTTCAGCCTCAAGATCTTTGCTCCAGAGGAGACCTGCTGCCCATTGTCGTTGATACCGTAGTTGTGGCGTGTGTAGTAGGAGATGCCGTTCTCAGACTTGTCCTTGTAGTTCGTAAAAGACATCGAGCAGACGTGTGTAGAAGCCTTCGACAAGGAGGTTGACCTGTGCTCCACCGAGGGTGAAGTACATATCGTCGCTGAGACTGAAGGAGGCGAGATCTCGGGGCGGAGGTCATCAGCATTGGTCACACGCTGAGCTTTCACCACCGACAACACTCGACATGAAGGTCTTCGTCAAAGACCTGAGGAGCACGGAAGCCCTTGGCATAGGTCGCACGGATATTGAAGTTCTTCGTGGGGTTGTAGCGTAGCGTAGCTCGTGGACTGAAGATAGCCTTCTTCACAGCAGAGTTCTCATCGAGGCGCGTACCGAGCAAGAGGCTCCAGCGGTCGTTCTTCCATTCGATCTGAGCAAACTGACTGGCGTTGCGAATGACTTGGTGCAGAGCTGGTGAGAGGGAGGTGGGGTTAGCACTGAGATCGAAGCCAGTACTCTTTGTTGCCTCCGTTTCCCATTCTCTCAGTGGCATTCTATCATCTAGGCGATCATAGCTGTATTCCGCACCAGCGAGGAACTGTGCAGGCATGAAGAGGAAGTGGTCGAAGTCATAGGTGTACTGTGCACCGCCTACCCAAGTAAGACCACGTGTGATCCCGAAGTTCTTACCATAGTTTGAGGTGTGGATGGGTCGTCCGATAGTACCAGTGGCAAGAGCATCTGCTTCACTCGTCGATCTCTCTACCCTTGAGCATTGACGAACTTATCTCCTGCCTTATTGCGGGAGCTTGGGCTCACCAATACCACCGTAGTAGCTGTTACGTGTGATGTACTGTGCCGAAGTATAGAGCTGGTAGTGGTGCTTGTAGTCTTCGCTATAGCCATCGAACTTCAGGTTGCCACTATATACCGAGTGACGGATGGACTCCGCCTATCCAGCTACCTGTTCAGGCCAGTCGATGTGGTCACCACCGCGGCGAGCTTCGCTGAAGGTATGTACTTCACCAGTCAGACGTGTATAATCCGAAGGACGAAGATAGCTACGGAAGCCGAGCGAGCGCGAGTCAAGGCGACCCAATTCGCTATAGCCATCGCCATTGACATCATGCTCCTTGCGGTAGCGTGCTTGAGCGAAGACCATCGCTCCAGCACGATTGTCGTCGCTGACGAGCGAGCCGTTAAAGCTGAGGTTATTGTCCAGATCCTTAAATCCAGAGAAGCTCATGCTCTCGTTGAAGGTGAAAGCTATTGCGCTGTGGCTCCTTAGTGATGATATTGATGACCCCAGCGATGGCCGACGAACAAAGAGAGCCGATCCTCCACCACGTACGACTTCGACACGCTCGATCATATTGGTTGGGATCTGCTCCGGGCCATAGACACCAGCCAGAGCACTCATGATAGGGGCGGCTGTCAATGAGGATTTGCGAGTAGCGACCATCAAGACCATTGATGCGAACTTGGTTGAAGCCACAGTTCTGACAATTGTTCTCGACACGCACCCCAGGCTGGAAGATCAGCCCTTGCGCCAGGTTGGTCGCATTTGCACTCTCGAAGAGCTTGGAGTCCAGTACCGTGACGAGTGTGGGAGCCAGACGACGCAGGGTAGCTTGGCGATTGGAGGAGACGACGACCTCATCGATATTGATGTTGTCTTGCTCAGCCTCGAAGTTCACTTCGATGACCTTATCCGGAGAGATCTCTATGACACGCTCTTGGCTGAGGTATCCAAGGCCACGCATGACGAGGGTCACGCTCTTCTGCTTGAGGTTCTTGAGGAAGTAATGCCCGGTAGCATCAGTAGCCGTACCGAAGGTCGTCCCTTGATAGCGATGGTAATCCCAGCGAGGTGTTCCCCGTCTCGCGTCTGTGACGTGCCCAATGATATTGGCATCAGTCGGCTTTCCTTGTGCTGCAAGCTCACAGCTGAGCCCCAGAGCTGTAGCTAAAAGGAGCTGTAGTGAGAGCATAAGGGAGTAAAGCTTACGCATAATATTATGAATTATAGTGAATAAAGTTGCCGTTAAGCGAGGCAAAAGTACGGCATTAGATAAGTTAATAATTCCAAGAGAAGTGAAAAATACTATATATAGGTATATCTCCGATGACTATCACCTCAACATCTACCTAATTATAGGGTACAACCTGCCTCATCCTACTCCTTCCATAACAGAATGCCCCATTACGGAGGCAGAGAAAATAGTATCTACGACCACGAAGCAATACGACTTCATATTCCATCGAAGGCTATAGATTGGCGCCTCCTACCAAAAAGGAGAAAAGAAACATAGAAGAAGCACCGCCTCCAGCTCTGCTGAGCTGGAGGCGGTGCTATAGCAAGATCGGTAGCAGGGCTATTCTTCTGTAGCTTCTTGCGAGAAGTCCGTGATACCAGCCTCAAGGAGGATATTGTACCACGTATAGAGCTTCTTGATATCCGAGGTATGACGCGATCACGATCAAAGTTGGGAAGGACTTCTCCAGGAAGCACGCAGGGCATCATTATCCTGAGGAGGTCTTCCGACACAGCGACACCCTGCCTGCTTTTTCATGAAGACGTGTGAGGACTTCGGAGAGAGCCACATCTTCACCATCGGTAAACATAGAGATGTCACCAAGCGAGACAACACGATCCTTAGGGAGGACAGGGATACTGCTTCGTCTGAAGCGACTCAACGATGAGGGTATTCTTACCCGAAGAGAGTAGACGATAGAGCCCTAGGCTTACCTGAGATAGAGAGAATGGTCTGCAACATATATTATCTAGTTTGAGCGAAAAGGCTGACTGCCTTCCCTGGTGGATGCAAAAGTAGAGATATTTGGGGAATAGCCACCGAGTGGCTCAGAAGGTAATCCGTGCAAGCAGTCGATCCAGCTGTGACTCGAGGGGATGCATCTCATCATATATATAAGAAAATCCCCATGACACGCCAGCTCTTCTTGCGACATCTGGTGCTGCATACGCGCTCATGCCGAGCCTCTTCGCTGACGCCATCACGCTGCATAGCACGCTGCAGGCGAAGCGCATCATCAGCAAGGACCACCACTACATCATCGACATAGGCCTCAAGACCAGCCCCCAGCAGTAGGGCACTCTCTAAGGCACAGATGCGGAGACCAGATGCACTAAGAGACTCACGCCAGCGACAGAAACTCCCTTCTCACCGCAGGATGCACCAGGCTATTGACTTGCTCCAGAAGCGCACGATCAGCGAAGATCTGAGCTGCCAAAAGCCTTACGATCAAATACTCCTGAAGCAGTGTATATACTGGCTCCACAAAGCTCGATCATGGCTTGTCGCAGCTCGGCATCTGTATCATAGAGACTCTTAGCCTGGCTATCGGTATCGTAGACAGGAATACCACGAGCGGTAAGCTGACGAGCCACATAGCTCTTTCCACTACCTATACCACCAGTGATACCTAACGTATAGATGCCTAACGTATCCCAAGCAGAATACCCCCGATTACTTGCGCTCTTCGATGACATACTGCACATGATCAGGGGTCAGACGATGATGCTTGAGCCAATCAGGCTTCTGGACTAAGGTGATAGGAAGCTGACGAGGAAGGTCGCTATCGACTGCTGCCGCTTCAGTCACTAAGTCGGGATAAGCCACCGCCATCTTCAGGTCTTCGGGTGTATATCCTATAGCGCGAGCGAGGCAACGTCAGCTGGATCGTAGCTACTCGTGGCAAGGAAGCAAGACGAAGCCCTCTGGAGTGCCCTGTCACCTCTACGGGGAGGGTAAAACTTTGCTCGGTAAGTTGCTCTACTGGTATATGCACTTGCACCACGTTGGTCGAAGCATATACCCCATCGGGGAGACGAAGACGCACCTTCGTAGTAGTAGTAGCTTGGAGGGTATTCTCTTCAAAGGGAGCGGTCTGTATGCTCGTCAAGGTCTCCAACGTCTTCCCCGAAGCAAAGACTGTCACCTCGGCAGGAGTCAGCTCAATATCCCCAGTAGCATAGCCCATAGCGATACGTGGTAGACTCCCCAGAGTAATAGGAAGCACCTTACGCTGACGACGATAAGCCATCACTCTATAGACGTGGAGAAATAGAGATAATACGCGCCTCGTCGAAAGACGACTACGCACCTCCCCCGACAGCATAGAGGAAGAGATCGCAAAGCCTGCTATGACCTGACGATCGCGCTGTAGACGTAGGCGAATAGGGAGCTAAGCCACGAGTCGTGTACTCTAAGAAATGCCCACCTTCATCCTCCAGACTCACCCTCGATGTACTCGGGAAGCTTCGTTTGCATCCCCACTTGGGGGATAGAGTCATACTCACTGGGATACGAAGCGTGTAGGTAAAGCGTCGCTGCAGGCTCTGTACAAACCAAAAAGTCGCAGAGAGCAGGACAAAGATGAGGAAGATAAACAGCTCCCTACTCCGATGATGCTGGGGGCGTGGAGTACTTAGCTTTTGTGCCGACAGCGAGACTTTAGGGAGTGGAGTTTTTCAGATCTAATCGCATGGCTCGTAGAGAGAGAGAAGGCTGCCCGCACCGAGGTAGCAGGCAGCCTCTATACTGATGAGACCGTAGTCGGTAGGCTACTTAGCTCCAGCTTCGGGAGCTTCACCTGCTGGGAAGACCGAGCCCTTGTCGATACGAACTCGTACTCCTTCGGCGATCTCGACGACGAACTCAGTTCCCTTGATGTCCTTAATGACTCCGTAGAGACCACCTGAGGTCACAATGCGGTCATTCGTGCCCAGGGCATCGCGCTTCTGCTGAAGTTCCTTCTGTCGCTTCTGCTGGGGACGTATCATGAAGAGCCAGAAGATGACAGAAGATTGCTACCATCATGATGATGGTAGAGTAGCCACCGCTGCGTTTTGACCTGCGGCCTGGAGGAGAATCATTTCCATTCGTTTTACTTATTAAGTATTGGGTAAATATGCTACGTGATCAGGATTACTTGAGTATCTTCCCGTCCTCTTTGAGCTTGCGAGCTAAGGCATCGAGGACGCCATTGACGAAGGATGCGCTGTGCGTCGTCGAGTAGTGCTTAGCCAGCTCAACATACTCATTGATCGTGATCTGAGTAGGGATAAGAGGGAAGTAGAGGAACTCCGTGACGGCCAGATTGAGGAGCAAGGCATCGACATCAGCCAGACGTTCGCTGCTCCATCCAGCACTCAGCACAGGCTCGATGAGCTTCATCTGGTCACTATACTCAGCAGTGTCTGACGGAAGAGTAAGCGAGCAAAACGCTCGTCATCCTCATCCTTGAAGGCAGGGCGAATATCATCATCCATGGAGCTCTCTTCTTCGCTCTTGCGTAGGGTCTTCCACGAAGTCCTTGACGACTTCCACGGGTCCATTCTCCAAGCGAATACTCTGGTAAGCACCAGAGTTCTAGGCTTCAGTGATAGCCTCTACCAAGGCTTCTTCTTCCGTCCCAGGACGGTTCTCGACCTCAGCCTTCTCAACTTCTCTCAGGTCATCCTGCCAGTAGATGGAGTGCTGTTCGAGCCATTCGGCCAGCACATCATCAGTAGCTATGATCTGCGTAAAGATATCAATCCAGAAGGCTCTCATCCTGGGCAAAGCTCGTCTCTGCACCACTGAGGTAGGAGTGATAAATCTCGGAAGATTCGATGCGACGCAGTAGATGACGCAGCAAGGTCTCATCCTCTTCCCAGCGGAGATTGAAGCCCTGATACCAAGTGCTCAGCTTCTCAGAGGAAGCCAGCTTGTCTGGCAAGACGATTCTCCACAAGGCGCATATTAGACTCAGCTCTGACTTCGTCGCCAGATGTTTCTTCCCTACGTATGTCCAGCACTTCACGATAGAACTCCGTGAAAGATGGTATGAACTGAAGCAGGAAGAGGTAAAGGTCGTATGTACGATGCAGACTAAGCAAGAGGTCTTGCTCAGCAGTGGTCAGCCGCAGCTCTCACGGTGCAGGTGCGCATAAGCCACCTGAAGTACACGGGTGCGTATTAGTACTCTATTGATCATATATTTAAGTCGCTTACTTCGTCCTGTGGTCTTACATGTCCAGAGAACTCGAGGAAGTAGGACAAAAGAACGCACAGATACTCAAGAAGTAGTACACAAAGATACGAGGATTTCACCAAACGATACGCCTCTTCATTCAGCGACTAAGTGCATCCTCTACGTGAAGGGAATGCATCCCCTACTTGAGAGTTGGCTTAGCATACTGCAGATGAGGTAATGCCTTGCTCCCGTCTGGGGTCGTGATGGCTGCGGTAAACATCCACTTATTCAGACGAACCTCAGAGAGTGTAAACCGACCAATCGGAAGCTTAATCAAGATCTGGTTCCAGCCCTTCTGTAGCTGTATCTGCAGGGGAGGGCGTGAAGCTGCATTCTCATTCGAGAGAGAGAGATCCAGGTCACGCTTACCGACAGAGTTCTGCCAGCGTGGAGGAGCAATGCGCTCTCCATTGATCCAAAGGCAGCTTCCCTTATAGTCCCACGTTCCTTTGCTGTGGGGCTATATCCGCCTCGAACGACTATAATTTTTGAGTTTCAAAGAGCAGGCCTGCAGTTGCAGCCTCCTCGCTATGCACCCATGCCGTAGCGTAGACAGTGCTATTCTCCGTAGCCTCGGGAATAAGTCCATAGCAAAGGTGTCCCCAGACGTGACGCAGGTAAATCCCCGACCCTCCACTGGTGTAGCGATAGGGATAGAGCTCCCCTCCGACCACCTCAGGGGGAGTATATTGATGTGCCCTCATTTGCTTGATGTACTGGTCTTCGGGCTGGTACGAAGCTGAGAGGTCACCCCCATTAGGAGTAGACTGGACTGATATACCATTGGGCTTGACTCTGGGCTACATAGGGAAAAGGGTTCACCGCTAAAAACATGTTCCTTATGCCATAGGAGTCTGCGCTCGAAGTCAACAAACTCCTGCCTCGTCTCAGGGCTTGCTGCCGAGGAGAGAGCTGCCGTCGGAGCATCAAAGTAGCCAGCACCACCACCCATCCAAGCTCGCTCGGCAAGGGCCAACATATTGGGGTAGACGGCATTCTCCTGCATAATCTTCTGAGGAGTATCTACACAGCGATCATTCCACACAGCAAGGATTGCCCCCATCACACGGGTGTTACTGGCACTCACCCCAAGCACCCTACTGCTGTAGAGCATCTGTATGTCGACAAACAGATCATAATGATTGAGGTAATGGTAACGACTGTCAATGGAGGGTGTACCATAGATACTTTTGCCCTGCGAGCTCCATAGATGAAGGAGATCGACCTCCTTGCTCTTAAACGACCAACCAGGATTCCATGCGACAACCTTCTTCCCAAGCGAATGAACATGCTCGACCATCTCTGGTACGAATAGTTGATCCGTAATCTTAGCCTCATCCGTACCCAAGTGAATGAAGGTACATCAAGGCTTTGAGCTAGCTCCATAAGGATATCCTTGAGAACACGCTTCCCCTCAGGGCTCTGCATATCGAAGCCCATAGCACGTGCGAACGCTGAGCTATGCCCAGGCATATCTATCTCTGGAATGAGGGTAATACGTAGCTCTTTGCAGAGGTTAGATAACTCTCGTAGCTGCGCCAACGTATAGTATTTCCCAGGCATACGTGTCGCATACTGCGCTGCTGTAAGCTGAGGATATCGCTTGCTCTCCACCCTCCAGGCCTGATGCTCCGTGAGGTGTAGATGCAGCGTATTCACTTTATACTGAGCCAAGAGCCGTACCTGTTTCTTAAGCTCTTCTATAGGAATGAATGCACGACCTAAGTCATGCATCAGCCCACGCATGCGGAAAGAGGGCCAGTCGATGATATCGCATGCCTCAAGTTCGCCCTTCTTCTCAGCTGAGATAAGGAGCTGTTCTAAGGTCTGCAGACCACGATATAGTCCGACTCGCTCAAGAGCATCCACATAGATACCATCAGCACCGATACGCAGGCGGTAAGCCTCCTCCTTATTGAAATACACCTTAGGAAGGGAGGGTACGATCGAAGTACGTACCACAATCGAACTATGCATATCAATCGTGTAGCCATTCCGTAGGAGGATGCCTTTAAGTTCGTCTTGCAGATACAATCCCTCTGGCTTGAGGCGACGCATCATACAGCGACCAGCGTGTCGCTCAATATACTAGGGGCGAGGGAGAAGTTCGTCTACTGATGCACTTGCGTTCGCACTGAGGAGCAAGCAAGAGGCAAGTAAGAATAAACGATATTTACGAGTCATAGATAGAGATACTGATGGGGCACACAGAGGCCATATAGTGAATATACGAAAAGGGATGTGCCTGCTGACATCACCCTTCTTTGCTTGAGCCTCTTGTCGGATTCGAACCAACGACCCCGAGATTACAAATCACGTGCTCTGGCCAACTGAGCTAAAGAGGCAGGTGGGTAAGCGATCCATATCGCACCGCTACGACCCTAATACCCTTGCTGCGATCAAGCCCTGGGGAGTCAAAGGGAGCTGGTCGTATAGGACTTACCAGTGCAAAAGTAGTATAAATATCTGAAAATGCAAGAGCGTTGCTCCGATGAGAGGTGGAGTGCCCTACCCCATGCCCCCAAAAGCACACTACAGGTGCTACTTACGACCTATACTGATCCATCGGGCGATCACTACTGGTGGGTACCATCCACCAGTAGTGATCACCTCGCTGACTAATAGTCCTTCACCCGTCGAGCAGTATGGTTCCTGTTCACAAAGCTAAAGTAGCACAGCGACCTCTTCGGGAAAGAGGAGGTAGCTACCGCCATGGAAGGAGGGCACCAGGGCGCAGAATAGCCCCCAAAAACAAAGGAAAAAGAGTGGAGGAGAAAGGGTCAGTCAACTACGTGGGGAATGGATGAGTGCAGCCACCCCTTCTCCCAACGACAAAGGTGCAACTTCGACCAAGAGACGGTCATAGAGTCCCGTAGTCAGGAAGGCCGAAAGCGTAGCTGCCCCCTCGATGAGCACCGAAGTAATCCCTTCTTCATGAAGACGCGGCAAAGAGCTGCAGGCTCTATCCTCTCTCCAGCAAAGGGAAGGAAGCGCACCCCCTCACAAGGGAGAAGGCACTCCAGCCTGCTCCAAATAAAGCACCCAGGTGGGAGCAAGCCCATCGGTAAAGAGTCGGAGCGATCGAGGAAGGCGAAGTCGGGGATCTAACACCAGACGAATAGGGTGAAGAGCCATACCAAAGCCGATTGGTCAGCTGAGGATCATCAAGGAGGGCTGTCTTATAGCCGACAAGTATGGCATCGTGTTGCATACGCTCACGATGCACCTCTCTCTGATGCTGCGGTGTACTGAAAAGTATGGGAGGCTGCGCACTATCTCGGCGTGCTCTATCAATGAAGCCATCCAAGCTCTGAGCCCACTTCAAGGTCACCAACGGTCGCTGCTTGGTCTGAGCTGTGAGGAAGGGGGCATTCAGTCGCTGGGCTTCTTCAGTGAGGACACCAACAGTGACTTCAACTCCAGCCTCGACGAAGTCGCTCTATCCCACGCCCCGAGACGCGAGAAAGGGATCAGCGATAGCGACAACGACACGTGGGATGCGCCTCGTGAAGAATAAGGTCAGCGCAAGGAGGGGTCTTCCCATGATGCGAGCAGGGCTCAAGCGTCACGTAAAGCGTGGACTCTGGGAGGAGGTTGCGCTCCTGTACCGAGAGAACAGCCATCACCTCAGCATGGGGCTGACCACTACGATGGTGATACCCTTCTCCGATGATGCGCCCTGAGTGCACTATGACAGCCCCGACAACCGGATTGGGGGACGTATAGCCCACGCCCAAGGCAGCCAAGTCGAGTGCACGGCCATATAGCGCTCATCATCTGTCATCTGTATTCGTTATATTTGCTTATATGGATACGATACGCTCATTCGAGCAGGCTGCTATGGAGTGCCTCTCGGCACTCTACGAGCCCTCTGAAGGAGAGAGATCACTCGCCAACTCTTAGAGGAGGTCCGAGGATGTACTCGCACGCAGCTACTGCTTCTCAGCAAAGATACGCTTTTATCCCCCGCAGAGTGTGCTCGTCTGGAGCGCATGCTTCACGAGCTATCTGCAGGTACTCCCCTACAATACGTCTTAGGGCTACACCTACTTTTGCTGGGCATCGTCTCACCGTGGCTCCAGGGGTACTCATTCCTCGCCCCTGAGACAGAGGAGCTCATTGAGCTCATTCTTCAGCATCCTGAGAGCCGAACGATACACCGCTTACTGGACGTGGGGACAGGGAGTGGATGTATCGCTTATGCCCTCACAGCTGGACTCCCCGAAATCACCTCAAGCATTGCAATAGAGGTGTCAAGTGAGGCTGTACCCATCGCCTCGGCGAACTTTGACACCCTTCGGAAGAGCACTGGCAGGGAAGTTCATCTATGGAAGCACGACCTCTTTGCCCTGGTGGAAGAAGATACCCCTCCCACTACACCGCTGGATCTCATCGTGAGTAATCCCCCTACATCCATCCCGAAGAAGCAGAAGAGATGACCCCTCAAGTGCTCCTGCACGAACCCCACTTAGCCCTCTTTGCACCCGAGTCCTCCCCATAGCCTATTATATCGCTTTGGCTGACCTTGTCGCCCAGGGCTACCTCCGTCCACAGGGACATCTATGGGTCGAACTTAATCCCTCTATGCCTCCGCCACCGAAGAGGCCATGCTCGATCGTATCGGTCGAGAGCGAGCTAAGACTGAGCTGATCCAGGATCTGAGCGGTAAAAATGCGCTTCCTTCACCTCACCTACTGCCCTCCAGCATGATTCCGAAGAAACGCAAGGAGCTCACACCCGAAGAAGCATTCACTCGCCTTGCCGCCTATTGTGCTTATGCAGAGCATTCCCCCACGAAGTGCAGACGAAGTGCAAGACCTCACGGCATATCGGGGGAGCTATGTGACGAACTGATTGAGCGACTGGAGAGCGAAGGCTATCTGAATGAGGAGCGGTTTGCCCATGCCTTCGTGCGTGACAAATACCGCTTCAACGGCTGGGGGACCTCTTCGCCTTCAGGCTGAGCTACGCCGGCACCATATCGCTTCGCACATCATTGACGCTGCTCTTGAGGAACTCGATGAGGAAGAAATACGGGGAAAGCCCTCTCCTCGCTCTCCTTGAGCGCAAGTATCTCCATCCCCCAGGGACTGCCACCACGTAAAGTTTACGAACGACTGACTCGCTTTGCCTCTATCGAGGCTATCCCTACGAAGAAGTGCGCGAGGGCGATCAGCGAACTCTTAGCCGACTCCTCCGATGATTTGGGCGACGACTAAGCGCATCTGTGCTTTCTTGGTTGACTTGTTTTTCCCACGCACCTGCGCTATCTCGTCGGATGCGCTTGGGCGAACATGAGCATTGTGTATGCATGGAGTGCGCCTTGACGCTCCCACGCTATTGTCCCTCTTACGTACGAGCCGAAGAGCGACTATTAGGCTCTCCCTCATTTCGGAGTCTATCAGCACCCTTCATTTATCAGCACGGAAACCCTACCTATGAACTGATCATCGCCCTCAAGTATCGGGGCTATGGCGAGGTGGCAGACTTCGTCGTACGTACCGCCCTCACCGAAGGATGCGTGCTACCACAGCCTGGGGATATTGATCTCATCCTCCCAGTGCCGATCGAAAGAGGGCGGCTGGAGCGGCGAGGATATAACCAGTCGGCACTCCTCGGGCGGCTCTGGCACGCCACTATGGTGTACCATGCCGTGAGGGCTATCTCCCTGCGTCATCGGGGGAGTCATTCGCAGACTACCTTGGATAAAGAGGAGCGAAGAGAGAATGCACAGGCAGCTTTCTTCCTGCCTGCATCTCCAAGATCTCACAGAGGAGCTACGAGGGCAAGCGTGTCCTACTGGTTGATGATCTACTGACGACTGGGGCTACACTTCTTTCGCTCACCGACCTTTTTAGAGCAGTGTGGGTGCGTGAAGTTCATGTCTTCGTAGCAGCCGTCGCAGTGCGTTAGCCTTAGCAACGCTTTTATTCCACGTACTACTTTTAGCCCACCGATAGAGGCAAAGAGCAAGCATAGTATCCGGTACTTTAATGCTATTGCGTCCAGACGACAGGGAAGTATTGCTCAGGGATTTGCCTCGCAGCTTCTACCTCCTCGGTAGTCGGTTCGTGTACATGCTCTAAGGGATAAGTGCGCCCAAGCGTCTCGTACTTATGCTTTCGCCATAGGTGTGGTAAGGTAGGAGTTCCAAGCGCTCAATGTTCTCATAACCGCCGAAACGCTCTCCGAGGGCGTGCAAGGCCTCTGGCTGATCGCTGTAACCTGGCACTAAGACGCAGCGCATCCGCACAGGCTTACCCATCGCTCTTAGTTGGGCTGCTGTAGCCAGTGTATTCGCATTGGACTGCGTCGTCAAGTGGCGGTGTCCTTCGGGATGAATATGCTTGCAGTCAAGCAAGACCATATCGACAAGCGAAAGGGAGTTCATCGACATAGGCATTGCGTATGCTCCCCTGGCTATCGAGGGCAAATATGTATTCCCTCATCCTTGAGCTGACGGCAAAGAGGGATAAGAGCCTGCGCCTGTACGGTGGGTTCTCCTCCGCTGAAGGTAATCCCTCCGCGCTTACCGAAGAAGGGGCGTTCACTCAACGCACGTCGCAGGACTTCGGTCTCCTCGATGAGCTTTCCCCCCTTACCTATCGGTATGGTATCGGGATTAGCACAATAGAGACACTGGAAGTTGCAGCCCTGAAGGAATACAACTAAGCGAAGTCCTGGTCCGTCAAACGTACCCATGGACTCAAAGGAGTGAATGCGTAGCATGGCTATCGATAAAGAGGAGCGGACGAAGGGTCGAGACTGATCCTTCGCCCGCTCTCTATTAGATATTCGGAGAAAGTCCTTCCTTAGCGCATACGCTTGTGAAGGAGCGCGAGATGACTTCGAGCTGGTGCTCACGGCTGAGCTTGACGAAGTTCACGGCGTAGCCTCGAGACACGGATGGTCAGCTGGGGATAGTTCTCAGGATGTACCATCGCATCTTCGAGCATCTCACGATTGAGGACGTTCACATTGAGGTGGTGTGCCCCCTTAGTGAAGTAGCCATCCATCATAGAGATGAGGTTCTCATTCTGCTCGCTCTTATTAGAGCCCAGAGAGTGAGGGATGATGCTGAAGGTATTACTGATACCATCGGCAGCGTCTGTGTAGTCGAGCTTAGCTACCGAGCTGAGAGAAGCGATAGCTCCGTGGTTGTCACGCCCATGCATGGGGTTAGCACCTGGAGCGAACGCCATACCCTTGGCACGACCGTCAGGGGTAGCTCCAGTCTTCTTGCCGTACATCACGTTAGAAGTGATTGTCAGGACGGAGAGCGTAGGCTCGGCGTTCTTATAGACAGGAAGCTCCTTGAGCAGACCCGAGAAAATATGGGTATATCGTAAGCGATCGTATCAGCGCGGTCGTCATCATTACCATAGCAGGGGAACTCGCCTTCGATCTTGAAGTCTTCGGTCAGCCCCTGAGCATTGCGCACTGGGGTCACCTTCGCATAGCGGATAGCCGAGAGGGAGTCTGCTGCGATCGAGAGCCCAGCTACCCCATAGGCGAGGTTGATCTTCGGATCCGTATCGATGAATGCCATCTGCGCTGCTTCATAATAGTACTTATCATGCATGTAGTGGATGATGTTCATCGAGTCGTTGTAGACGCGAGCAATGACCTTGAGCACCTTGAGGTAGTTGTCCCAGACCTGATCGAAGTCGAGCACATCGCCCTTGAGTTCGGGGATACCTTCGACCATGAGTGTACCAGATATCTCGCATCGACCACCATTGATCGCTAAGAGCAAAGCCTTAGCAAGATTCGTACGAGCACCGAAGAACTGAATGTGCTTACCCGATCTCTTGGTAGGAGACGCAGCAGGCGATCCCGTAGTCATCTGAGTGGCGCGTAGCACGCATCAGGTCGTCATTCTCGTACTGAATTGAGGAGGTATCAATCGACACTTGTGCTGCAAACTCCTTGAAGCCTTCGGGGAGTGAAGGGCTCCAGAGTACAGTAAGGTTGGGCTCAGGGCTTGGACCAAGGTTGTAAAGCGTCTGCAGGAAGCGGAAACTCGTCTTGGTAACTTTGTGGCGACCATCGAAGAGACGACCACCGATAGACTCAGTGACCCATGTAGGATCACCAGCGAAGATCTCGTTGTACGAGTCCATACGCAGGTGGCGAACCATACGCAGCTTGATGACGAACTGGTCAATCAGCTCCTGCGCCAGTTCCTCTGTCAGTGTCCCATGGTCGAGGTCGTACTGAGGTAGATATCAAGGAAGCTGGAGACGTTACCGAGGGACATCGCCGCACCATCTTGGTCTTTTGATCGCTGCGAGGTAGGCGAAGTAGACCCACTGCACAGCCTCTGCTGCGGTGTAGGCTGGACGGCGAACATCGAAGCCATAGCCAGCAGCCATCTCGACGATCTTCTTCAGGGCACGGATCTGCTCTGCTACTTCTTCTCTCAGACGGATCGTGTGCTCGGTCATAGGGACCGTGGATGCCTGCGAGGTCTTCCTTCTTCCAAGCGATGAGACGATCAGCCCCATAGAGAGCCAGACGGCGGTAGTCACCGATGATACGACCACGTGCATAGTTGTCGGGAAGCCCCGTGAGGAAGCTGTTGCTACGGAAGGAGCGAATCTCATCCGTATAGACATCGAAGACGCCATCATTATGCGTCTTGCGGTAGTGGGTGAAGATATCGGTGACGCGAGGATCGACCTCAAGACCATTCTCGTGGACAGCCTTCTCGACGACCTTTGTAGCCCCCGAAAGGCTTCATGGCACGGCGAAGAACCTGATCCGTTTGTAGCCGAAAGACCACTTCATTATCCTCTGTCTATGTACCCTGGGGCAAAAGGCTGTAATGCCCAGAGATGGTGCTGGTGTCGATGGAGCGGACACCATGTGGATCTTCACGCTCTTCCTGAGAGCTTGGAGGCAGTGCTCCCAGACACGCTTCGTCTTCTCGTAGGACCAGAGAGGAAAGATGCGTCACCATCATAAGGAGTGACATTCTGGAGACGAAGTCACGAACATTGAGCTCGGCTTCCCACACACCAGATTTGAACTTGGGTTGTTCTTGCATAATGCTAAAGAGGTTAGTTAAATGTAGTTGACGACTACCTTGATTGGCAGAGGCGAAAAGACCGCAGTATTGCATTGCCTTAGACTGCTCATCTCATCACCTTCACCGCAAAGATAGAATAAATACACAAATTGCAAACTCCCTTAGTCAATACCAACACATAGCACACATCCAGCAGACCTGTGCGTTTCGCCTCTAATAGATGGAAAACTCCGCTAAAGAGCTTGGACCACACACCTCTCAAGATGGTGCTTCTCGTCCCAAGTAGCAGAGGCTACAACGTGAGAGAAAGCATGAACTTACTCCTGAGCCGAAGAAGAGACTGTTGTACGGTCTCCAAAATGACAATCTGTGCTTGTCATTTTGCTTGACTTTGCAGCATGCGGTAATCGCAAGGCGTTAAGACTGAGGGCGAAGGGAGTTTACTCCTGTAAATGACACGCCCGAATGTCGCAAACAACGAAGCGAGTGCCGTATGATGCAATAGTCTCAAGAAAGGCATCCTACACATCATTACACATCCTCTACTCAAGGAGAGTGGCAGATACCTATATTGGTCAGCGTTTGGAGCAGTACTGCTTCGGACACTGATCAGTACTGATCACTCCCCTTCACCACTACTGGTCAGCCGACCGATCTATAGTGGTCGCATCGCCTCCCTGAGCAGAAATCACGTCCCTTCATCCCAAGAGGTATCTCCATGCACATATAGGCTACCCCTTCTCACTGGTCGGAAGTAAAGGGAACCACACAGAAAGACGAACATTCACCACACATCAGCTCTGCATTTTCCCATAGATTTCTAAATAAAATTCTTAACTTTTGCTATGCACGAGTGAAGAGCACTTCACCCATAGCACCAGTAGATAAAGTAAACACAATCAGAATATGGATGCTAAGATTCAAAGAACTGACTGAGAAAAATCTCACAATGAAGGTGTCAAGCAAGGTCAAGCCGAAGCTGAACGCCTCATCGCAGAAAGCCGAAGCGCGAGCTAAAAAGATGAAGCCGATGCCATAGCCCGCTCCGAAGAGATCATCCGATCCGCAGAGCACCGTGCAAGCGAACTAAAGAAAAACACAGAGTCTGAGCTTCGCCTCTATACAGCCCAGCTGATCGAATCGCTCAAGAGTAGCATCTCTGACCAAATCCAAGGCGAGGGTGGCTAAAAGTAGCGTACAAGCATTGTCCTCCGACCCCACGTTCATCCAAAGGCTTCATCCTCAAAAGATTGCAGAGCACTTTGACCTCACACGAGGGTAGAAATCTCGACAGCAGATGCCGAAGGATTACGCTCCTACTTCACCTCACATGCCAAAGGCTCTACTTGAATCAGGTATATCAATTCGCTCTGTAGCTGGGAAGCCATCGGACTTCACCATAGCTCCTCAAGATGGAAGTTTCAAGGTACAGTTTGGCGAAGCTGAGTTCATTGAACTATTCAGAGCTTCCTCCGCCCAGAGATGAACCGCATGCTCTTCTAATAATAATATTTAAGGAGAGCACTAATGGCTAAGTATTATGCACTCGTAGCTGGACTACCCATTATCTCAGTAGATAGCCCCAAGCCTCCCTTCTCTACAGAGAGTTTTCACGAAGAACTCCACCTGATACTCACCAAGCAGGATCTCAGACTGATCGAGGTACTCCGTCAAGAGGGACTGAACAAGCAACTCCTTCAGTGGATCTTAGCTGGAGAGATTACCCCAAAGGAAGAAGAGCCTGCAGGTCAGCTAGAGGTCAGCTATGCTGGAGCTGGTGTAGAAGAAGCTCTGACAGACGATGAGTTTCTCGACCACAAGCCCCGCGAGCCGTATCAACTGCTGCATACGTGGTAAGCGTAACCCCTTCCCAAGCTACTTCCTCAGTACATCGCACGCTTCGTCTACGACCTCTTTGTCGTAAAGCAGAGGGAAGAAGAGATCCATCCAATCGGAGTGAAAGCGACCCACGCCTCTTCGATGCGATAGGTAGTGATCGCCAGCTCTGGAAGACTTGATCGCCAGCTACTACTATGATTCTATCTCCAAGGCAAGTAGCCCCTTCCTCACCGAATGGTTTGCCTTGAACAAGAATATCCGTAACATCATGGCCGTCTTCACCTGCCGTCGCTTGGGCTGGGATCCGCAGCACCACTTTGGTAGGCAAAGGCGAAGTGGAGCAACAACTCCTGACATCCAAGGCCCCAGACTTTGACCTCGGAAACAAGCTCCCTATCTCTCACGCGTGCTCCAAATAGCCAATGAGCGCGACATCGCACGCAGAGGAACGCCTCATAGACCTTCTGAGTGGCAGTGGATGGACGAATGGACCTTCGTCCGAGTCTTCGACATTGACAACGTACTCTGTTACTATCTGCGCCTCGGGATACTCGAGCGCTGGGCTAATCTCAATGAGACTAAGGGAGAGAGAGACCTTCCGCCAGATAGTACATTCGCTCAGGGTGAGAGTGCTCAAGTCCTGCAGGACTTCAAGAAGTCACAGCAACACTAAGCACAGACTTTAGACAACTCAATAATAAAGATGCGTATGCTTTATCTACCTCTAAAGGGACGGACGCACACAAATAATAAAGGGATAGATGGCAACAAAAGAGTAGTGTAAAGGTGATCGTCTCGAACCTCGCGACCATCGAGGCTGACGGTCCTGTCGCCCAAAAATGAAATATGCTACATCACCGTAGGTGGTGTGCCCTGATGAGCGAAGGTTATCCGTGTCAATGGCAAGAATGCCTATGCGCAGGTCTTCGAATCAACGCGCGGTATGCGTATCGGAGACCCGTCACCTTCGAAGGACACATGCTCAGAAGTAACTCTGGGGCCTGGTATGCTCTCGAAGAACTACGATGGCCTGCAGAATGACCTCGACAAGATGGATGGCATCTTCCTCAAGCGAGGATCTTATACTTATCCATTGGAGCGTGAACGACTCTGGGACTTCAAGCCCTTGCTACCGTCGGTGACCGTGTCACCGCTGGAGCCTGGATCGGTGAGGTAGAAGAAAACTTTCCAAGCACATCAAGATCATGGTTCCTTCACCTTCGAAGGGATTTACACCATCAAGAGCCTCCAGTCTGCAGGTACTTACACCGCAGAAGATACCATCGCAGTCCTAGTCGACGAAGCTGGCTTAGAACACTCCGTCACGATGACCTCGAAGTGGCCCGTCAAGCGACCAATCACTTGCCACAGCGACAAGCCTCGTCTCCGCATGTTGCTCGAGACAGGGGTGCGTATGATCGACACGATGAATCCCATTGTCGAAGTGGGGGACAGGCTTCATCCCTGGTCCTTTCGGTACGGGAAGACCGTCCTGCAGCATGCGATTAGTAAGCAGGCTGAGGCCGATATCGTCATCATCGCAGCCTGTGGTGAGCGTAAAGCTAATGAAGTAGTCGAAGTCTTCAAGGGAATTTCCTGAGCTACTTGACCCCAACACGCGTCCACTGATGGAGCGTACGATCATCATCGCTAACACGTCCAATATGCCTGTGGCAGCTCGTGAGGCTTCCGGTATATACGGCGATGACCATCGCAGAATACTACCGCTCGATGGGGCTGAAAGTGCTTGATGGCCGACTCAACTTCACGCTGGGCACAGGCTCTACGTGAGATGTCTAACCGTCTTGAAGAGCTACCTGGCCCCGATGCCTTCCCTATGGACCTCTCGGCCATCGTGGCGAACTTCTACGCACGTGCGGGCTTCGTCCACCTCAACAATGGACACACCGGCTCTGTCACCTTCATTGGGACCGTATCGCCTGCAGGGGTAACCTCATGAACCTGTCACGGAGAACACCAAGAAGGTAGCACGATCGCTTCTATGCTCTGGAGCAGGAGCGTGCCGACCGCAAGCGTTACCCAGCCATCAATCCTATTGATAGCTATTCGAAGTATCTGGGTACCCCTGAGTTCGCAGACTATGTCGCTGAGCGTGTGGGTACAGGATGGATCTGAGCAGGTGAGCGAACTTAAGCAGTGGCTCATCCGTGGTAAGGAAATCTCAGAGCAAATCAATATCCTCGGGGATGATGGTGTACCTCTGGACTCACCACGTCACCTTCTGGAAGTCAGAGCTCATCGACTTCATCATCTGTCAGCAGGATGCCTTCGACAGTATTGACTGTAACTGCTCCCTCGAGCGTCAGGAACATATGGTGCGTCGCGTGATGCAGGTGTGTCACACGGACTTCGCCTCGAGGGCTTCGTAGAGGTCAGTGACTTCTTCCAAGGAGCTCATCAATGCCTTCCGCCAGATGAACTATGCCGAATTCAACAGCGATGAATTCAACAAGCAGAGGCTAAGGCCGACGAACTGGTATCCCAACGTGCTAAAAACCAACAGCGCTATGGCAGCAAAAGCATTTCAAAAGATTTGATACCAAGATAGAGAACATCACCAAAGGCCACCTGTATGCTTCGTGCTACAGGTAGGTAACGAGGAGCTGGCGACCATCGGTGGTCGCTTGGCTCAGGTCGTCCGCATCATGGGTGATGAGGTCACGCCAGGTCTTCGGTGGTACGGAAGGTATCCCTACGAATGCCGGAAGTGATCTTCCTCGGCAAGCTCCTTCACTGCAGGTGGGTGGGCAGCTCGTGGGTCGCTTCTTCAACGCCTATGGAGAGCTCGATCGATGGAGGTCCTGCCATCACAGGCCGTGAGTCGAGATCGGCGGTCCGATCCGTCAATCCGGTGCGTCGCGAGCAGCCATCTGAGCTGATCGCCACCGGTATCGCATGGTATTGACCTCAACAACACCTTGGTCACAGGGCAGAAGATTCCTTCTTTGCCGACCCCGACCAGCCCTCTCAATGAGGTAATGGCTATGGTTGCTCTTCGTGCGAAGAGTGACAAGATCATCCTCGGAGGGATGGGTATGACGAACGATGACTACCTCTTCTCAAAAATACCTTCAGCAATGCTGGTGCGCTCGACCGCATCGTCGCTTTATCAACACGACCGAAGACCCTTCGGTAGAGCGTCTGCTCATCCCTGATATGGCTCTGACGGCGGCCGAATACTTCTCTGTAGAAAAGAAGGAGAAAGTCTTGGTGTTGCTGACAGATGTGACGAACTACGCTGATGCCTTGGCCATCGTCTCCAACCGTATGGACCAGATTCCTTCTAAGGACTCGATGCCAGGCTCTCTCTATTCCGACCTTGCAGATCTACGAGAAGGCTGTGCAGTTCCCAGATGGAGGCTCTATTACCATCATCGCTGTGACAACCCTATCGGGCGGAGACATCACGCATGCTGTGCCCGTGACAATACGGGTATATCACCGAAGGACAGCTCTATCTGCGCCGTGACTCCAGCGTGGGGAAGGTCATTATCGACCCATTCCGCTCGCTCTCTCGACTCAAGCAGCTGGTCATCGGTAAGAAAACCCGTGAAGACCATCCTCGGGTGATGAACGCTGCCGTCCGTCTCTTCTCAGACGCGCTGGTGCGCAGACCAAAGCAAGAGAATGGCTTTGATCTAACGGACTATGACGAGCGTACCCTTCGCTTTGCGGCAGACCACTCGCGCCACTTGCTCGCTATCGATGTCAATGTAGATATCGAAGGGATGCTGGATACAGCCTGGGGGCTCTTTGGTAAGTACTTCCGTCCTTCGGAGGTAAACATCAAGCAAGCCCTTGTCGATAGTTACTGCCTAAGGAAGCTAAGGAGATGCTGTCGGTGGGAGTGAAGGATGTAACTGCCTGTGGCACGTATCCTTCATAAGCCCCTGCAGCCTAAAGAAAGCTTTTTATGGCGATACGATTCCAATACAACAAGACTTCGCACAGCAGCAAGAGAAGGCGCTGAAGATGCGCCTGCGCACGCTCCCCACCATCATCAAGAGCAAGGAGAGTGCACTGCGCCAGCAAGTCAAGCAAACTAAGCGCGAGGTAGATCTCCCTGAGGAGAAGCTCGAGCAAGAGCCACGTGGCTGCAAGGAATGGTCAGCCTCTGGGACGAGTTCGATGCTTGCTCATCACGGTCGATCGAGTCGACCTGTCGATGAAGAAGATCGCTGGCGTACTCCTTCCCGTGCTGGATGGTATCCACTACGAAGTAGCGATCCTTCAGCATCTTCAATGCTCCCCAGCTGGTGGGCTGAAGGTATTGAGCTTCTCAAGACCCTTGCGACGACAGGTATCGAAGCTGAGTTCCTCGTCTGAAGATGGAGTACCTCGAGTATGCACGCAAGAAGACCACCCAGAAAGTAAACCCTCGAGAAGGTGCAGATACCTGGATACCAGGATGCCATATCGTAGATCTGGCGTTTCCTCGAGGATGAAGAGTTTGTCCAAGGCTTCACAGAAGATCATGCGCACCAATATCGAACTACGCAAACAGAAAGAAGAGGAGGAGGCACAATGATCCAGTCAATGAATAAGTATGCCTTCTTGGCTTTCATTCGACTGCGAAGGCTTCCTACACCAGCTCCGAGGCTTAGGCGTCCTGCATGTCAATGAGCGGAAGGATAGTCGTGAAGTAGAGGAGCTCAATGAGCTCCAGGCAGAACGCACTCACATCAAAGAGACGCTACGCACACTACGTCCCTTCATCACGGATAAGGCGGTAGAGTTCGTCTCGATTCGGACGCAGGACGAAGGCAAGGCTTTGCTCGCTGAGATTGAAGACGAACCAGCACTTCCTCCTAGCAGGAAGAGCAGCTAACACGCACTTAGGCTTGAAGCTGAAGAGATACGTCCTTGGGGCGCATTTTGATCCATCCACGATCAGTCAGCTTGCAGGTATCAGGCTATACGCTGGGCTTCTTCAACTGCGTACCTCAAGCTCAAGCTTTACCAGAGACCTTCCAGTCGGAGGCTGATGTCGTTCCCATCGCTGTCGTTGCAGGGGCGTGTGTACTTCGTCCACCTGCATTCCTCGGATATACCTCCTGTGTTCCCTCGAAGTGAGCACGTGAAGTCTCCATGCGAAAGCATTGCCACTCTGGAGCAGCTCGTCGCCGAAGCAGAAGCTACTTGTGAACAGCAGCCAGTCACTCATTGAGCGCACGAGGCTCTGGCAGGCACATGCTCACGCTATGAGCACCGTTGTTGGAGAACCGCTTACCTTGGTCGTACCCGGCTACAAGGTGATCGCCAGCCGATGAGAAGCTCATCCTTTTGGAGGGCTTTGTGCCGACTGTAGAGGCAGCAGCCTTTGAGCAGGCACTGAGCGAAATGGGATGCTACTTCCACCAAGTGAGACTTCGATCCAGAGACTGAGCGTGTGCCGATACAGCTGAAGAATAACGCATTCACGCGGTGCTTTGAGTTCATCACAGGGCTCTTCTCCTTACCAAAATTATCAGGAGATCGACCAGACATACCTCATTGCCCCTTCTTTATGCTCTTCTTTGGCATGAGCTCGAGATGCTGGGTATGGACTCATCTCTCTCAGTATGCACCTACTTCCGCCTGAAGAGCAAGGATGGTGATACAAGTCTCTAGGGCTTGGCCAATGGTTGAGCGGTGGTGCTTTCGTCATCGGTATGCTGATGGGAGGCATCTTCGGTATCGAGCTCCCTGGCGCACAACAAGGCCTCACATCTTCAACCAAGACAATATGATGATGATCCTGGTTATCGTCGGCTTTGGTACAGATTCTCCTTGGTAAGGCTATCGGAGCATACAGAAGGACGGCAAAAGGGCTGGCGATATTCCTTTGGGCTGGCTATGCTTAGGTTCTTTTGCTCACAGCTGTGGGGCTGATCTATGTGCTCCCCAAGGCATCGTCTGCTATTCCCCAGCCTGTGACTTATGCCCTTTATGGTTAGCAGTCTCTGTCGGTACTAGTTGCCTTCCTCTATACAGTCCAGGGAAGAACCCTTCATCAACTTCGGCTCTGGACTATGGACTACGCACGAGACGGCCCTGGTCTCCTCGGCGACTCACTCTCCTACATCCGTCTCTTTTTGCCAGTGGCTGACGGGGGATCCTCGGGAGTGTCTTCAATCAGCTGGCTATGTCATGCGCTTCCCGCATCGGGAAGTGGAGCAAGTATCTTCAGCCACATCGTAGGTTGGGTTCTTGCCCTCATCGTCCTACTCTTTGGACACGGTATCAACTTCGGTATATACGCCTGATGATTGGTGCTCTTCGTGCATCACTGTGTCTGACCTTCGTGAGTACTACAAGAACAGCGAGTTCGAAGGAGGCGGTAAGCCCCACACTCCATTCACACGTAAGCACAAACTAAATATTCTATTAAACCCAAGCAACAATTATGAATGAGATGTTATCTTTCCTCGGCATTGTGCTGATGGTTGGTCTGACCGTCATCGGTAGTAGCATCGGTGTAACGATCTGCGGTAATGCAGCTATCGGAGCTATGAAGAAGAATCCAGATGCCCTCGGGCAACATATCGGGGCCTCGGCACTTCCCTAGCTCTCAGGGGCCGTATGGCTCGTAGGCTTCTTCATGGCTAAGGCAGCCCTGGACAAGCTCATTGCGGCTGGTCCCATCCACCCATGCAGCCTCAGCTATCCTCTGCTGCTGATCATCCTTGAGTCGTCGGTGCTTATTCTTCCATTCTGTCAAAGCACAGGTATGTGCCAATCGGGTATCCAAGCCATCGGGAATGGTGAGAATGTCTTCAGCGCAACGATGGTGATGGCCGTCTTCCCGAGCTTTACCTCGATCTTAGCTCTTCAGTGACGATCCTCATCGCTGGTTCTTTTCTAAAGAGGACGAAATCGCATCTATAATATCTGTCTCAGGGCTACCCAACGTCATAGTGGGGTAGCTCTGGTTTTTGATGGAGAATAGTATGCTGATACGCCTTAGTACCTTAGAGGATCTTCCCGGAGATGATGCGGCTCATTGACTGTGCACGGGAGTTCATGATAAGGGAGGGAAATACCTTTGCAGTGACACAGGGCTATCCTTCAGAGAAGCAAATAGGCATCGATATAGCCTCGTGGGTATAGCTATATCTGTATGCATCCCGATTATCCGGACCTCATCGACTTTACTTTGCAGTGGAGGAAGAGCCAACCTACCGGAAGATAGATGGAGCCTGGCTGAATGATCTGCCTTATGGAGTCGTGCATCGGTTAGCTTCGGATGGTAGGGAGAAGGTCTCTTTCAAGCATGCCTGACCTTCGTACAAGATCGATGCACAGAGCCACGTGTCGACACACGCAGATAATAAGCGGATGCGTCAGCTCCTTCTGAGTCAGGGTTCATCCCTCTGGGACGATTTATGTAGCTGATGGTAGCCCACGCATAGCCTATCATAAGTCTCTGCAGATGAAGGAGGCCATAGTTTAAGTTTCGCCCTGAGGCAAGAAATATCCCCGCACTCATCCATTATACGAAGATGGTGAGTGCGGGGGATGGTTATTCAGAGAAAAAGAATCTATCGTGCCCCTCTCAATCCAGCTTCAGTCGGGCAATCCCAGAAGTTGCCGCGCTTTTTGCTGTAGAGTCGGAGAAGGTAAATTGATCAATAAGTTGGTAGGCATTTTCTGGGTCGCGTAGCCTTGGAGCTACATAAGATAATACCTGAGCTTTTCTTCATCCCAGTCAAAGAGACGAAGGAGCTGAATACTTTGTTGGTAGTGAAGCTCATTCCTCACTTGCTATAGCTTGTATATAGCTTAACTGATCATCGGGGAAAAACTTGTTTTGGGCTTCTCGATACACCTGATTGAACCATCGTTCATTCTTCTTTGACGACGATCATCTTCGTACTCGTCGTAGCCTTCATATCTGCGATGATCATAGGGATAGCAGTCTCGCTATGAGGCAGCGACGCTCTTGTCTTGGATAGCGACTACCATCTGTACGTCCATACTTCGCCATCAGGTATTCATACGTATAACTCCTTCCTGCAGCGAATACAATGATGGTGATTCGTCAAGAAGCCCAGAGCGATGATATTCCCATTCTTCGATACCATCTTCTGCAATCTGTCTATAAGTAGGGCGGCCCAAGAGAGAATATACTTGCTCTTGAGTCATTCCACGCTCAATGCGCTGCGCTCGCTGCTGACCGATACGACCTTCGCTCAGTAGGGATCAAGTCACACGAATTGAGGGTAAGGAGCATGGAGACTCCGAGCAATATAAAGGTCTTCTTCATACGATACTGCTATAAGTAAAAACACTCTAAAGGCAACCAGATATTCCATACGAATGGTCGTCCTTTGCTCTTTAAAGTTAGCATATAAGTCCCGACTATACACATACCTCTCAGCATCCTTCTCAAAAGGAACGCGTAAAACCACTATAGCCACGGATATGTACCAGTAGTGGTGGGTGGCATGAAGGAGTACTGCTTCATGCGCTGACCAATACTGCTCGAGCATAGAGCACTATTGTGCTGTACTGAAAAAGTTGACAGTGGAACTGGTGTTAGGGAGCAACTGCATCCACGAAGTAAATAGGTAACCCTCGCCAGATAAAACGCCGTACTTCTTTTCGGTGGTGTATTGGTCAGATCAGCACTCAGGTACTCTTCATATGATACGAAGGAGATCTGAATGGCTGAGTGGTTGTGACATAAGTGAGATTTGCACCAATCCCTACTGTCAACTTTTCAGTACACCACATACACACCCACAGGGGTTTAGTGATTTTAAAAGTATTTTTGTTGGAGTACTCTACATATATATGGAGAAGCATCTGAGACTACCATTTGGCTGTACGAGCTCAGAACACCTATCTATCGAAAAGAGCAAATCTCGTGGATTATCTGCATCGCACGCATAGTGCACTACTAAGGCAAGGAAAGCCCACCCTACAGCGGGCTCTCATGAAGGAAATCAATTGGGAGGATCGAATTATTGGTATTCGGGGCTCTCGTGGGGTAGGAAAGACTACCTTCCTTCTTGACTATGCACGTCGCCATTACGCTCCAGATAGCCCAGAGTGCCTCATACATCAATCTCAATCAGTTCAGCTTCACGACCATTAGACTGGTCGACTTCGTAGATGACTTTATACGGCAGGGAGGACGTAGGCTCTTGCTGGATCAGGTCTTTAAGTACCCAAACTGGATGGAGGAGTTCAAGGAGTGCTATCACCGCCATCCCGAGCTACATATCGTCTTCACGGCCTCAGCGGTTATGAACCTCGAAGAGGAAGATCCTGAGTTAGCCGCCTCGCTTCAATCTATCATCTGGCGGGCTTCTCTGCGTGAGTTTATCCAGCTGGACAACGGCATAGCTCTTCCGACACTGGATCTGTGGGACATCATGGAGCGCACAGGGGAAGTGGTGGGAGATATCTTCACCGCAGTCAACCCTGGACTATGGATGGATCGCTACCTCGAGTATGGCTATTATCCATTTCATTTAGAGCCTCGACTCTACTCCGAGAACCTACTGAAGACGCTCAACACTGACACTGGAGGTCGACCTACTTTCATCAAGCAGCTCGAGCAACGACTACTCTACAAGCTACGCAAGCTCATCTACATCTTGAGCGCAGCGATCTCCACTGCAGATGCTCAACGTATCACAGCTTGCACTGGAGATAGAAACCTCGAGAAGCACGATCATGAACTACCTACGCTACCTCTCCGATGCTCGTGTCGTGCGACCGATCTATCGCACCGAAGATACGGAGCAAGGTAAGCCTGCTCGTGTATCTCGGCAATCCCAACCTCTACCACGTACTGGGACAAGAGGCTTTGTGACCGCTCCGAACTATTGCGTACCTTCGTATTCAATCAGCTGAGCAAGGGCATCAGGCGCGTCTCTCATCCCGATCGACACTGGCTCTCTTTGAGATTGATGGTCACTACCCCATTCAGATCGAGGAAGAACTCAGGACGCTATCGTAGCGACCGCTACTATGTCTTGGAGCGAGGTGACCTTGCACGAGATAAGACCATTCCGTCTGGCTCTTTTGGGTTCCTCTATTAATCTACTGACCAAACATCCCAACTAAATATCAAATAACAATGACACTATTCAAGAACCTCCTCCTTAGCGCAGGTCTCCTCTTCGCTACTGGGACAGCCCCTGTCGGCTCAAGAACTCGGCAAGCTGCACTATCGTGCCGAAGCTGGTCTCACTATATCGCGCATGTCGGGTCTCGGCGTACACCATCAGGGGATGAAGGGAAATACCTGCCTAGCCTCCGTATCGGGGAAGCCCTCGTAATGCCCTTTGACAATACCATCTTCGCCTTCACTCCTGGGCTCTATCTATCAGGTCGAGGCGAAAAAACAAGGCTCGCTTTCCAATGATCAGAAATTGCCATCAGCTGTTCAGACCTACGCCCTTCAGCTTCCTCTTGAGATGTCCTTCCGTCTGGGTACGATAGCAGAGAAGCATCGTATCTTCCTCAATTTAGGGACCATACTTTTGCCCTACGGCTTGTCTTCCAAGCTCACAGGGATACCCCCAAAGACCTATACAAGGAAGACGCCTTCAAACGCTTTGAATTTGGCTTAGAGACCAATTTGATGTACCAATACAAGCACATCTATCTCCGTGGTGGTATTGAAGCCAGCCTGACAGGAGCAACCAAGCGAGGTAGCTTAGGATCTTACTCTTATGTAAGTGCAGGTACAGCTCGCTACCTGACCACCCACATCACACTTGGCTACGAGCTCTAATAAGACTAAAGCTTTATATACGAGATGCGCCATAAGCAGGAATCTGCTCATGGCGCATCTCGTATATAGGGTGCTATCGCTGTCCTGAGAAGGACGGGGAGAGGTTATTTGGCCTCGAGCTTAGGCTGGATAAAGAACTTCAGTACACCACAAATCCTCTATGAGCGAGGGATATTTACAGGTACTAACGACGAAGTAACCGGAAGGTTAGGTGCAAGCTATCTACCAAGAGTAAACCATCTGTAAGATGAGATGGTAATCCCAACAAGTACTTCAGAGCTTCCGCAGCCGCTATGGATCCGATGAGTGCAGGTGTCGAAGCTAGTACAGGGAAGGGTTCTTCTGAGCTGGAGAGAAGAAGAGCCCTCTCTGCTTTCGGGAAATAAATCTGCAGTAGCGCGTGGATGCGTCTGGGAGGAAGAGAGCAACCTGCCCGCACCATCCTTCGAGCGAAGCATACAGCCAAGGATACATTGCTCCAGAGCATAGCGATCAAGGAGTCGGCGCGTAGGCTTCGTTGTCCGTGGCATCAATAAGTAGATCCACTTCTCCAATCAGCTCCAGGATATTCTCTGTGGTCAGTCGCTCTTGATGCGCTGTTAGCTCGCAGTGAGGATTAGCCTTGCGTAGTCGCTCCAGAGCACAAAGAGCTTTATACTCCCCTACTTGCTCAGTCGTGTAAAGAGTCTGACGAGGGAGATTTCCCACCGAAACCACATCATCATCTATAAGGATAAGATACCCCACTCCAGCACCGACAAGGATAGGCAGAGCATCGACCCCAAGCCTCCAGCCCCGATGACCGCCACACGCTTTCGAGCCAAGAGCTCTTGACCCGTACGCCCGACTTCAGGCAAACTGAGCTGTCGGGTATAGCGCGTATCAAGAGTGTCAATCACAGATGTAGTCATATCCGTGTATTTAGTGATAGAAGAAGGAGCTTAGAGCCAACTATCCCAGTCCTTCCATATGGGTTCATAGCCGACGCTTCGCAGGTGGGCAACAAACTCCTCTGGTGTACGCCCATCATTGATAACAAACTGCTCCAAGTCCTCATTCCCCTCGGCATACCCACCTGGCTCGGTATGACTTCCTGCGCTCATACTGTGACTCCTAATGGGAGCACGTTGTCACGGAAGGCGGCAGACCTCACGTGTCGAGAGTGAGATCTCTATGTGAGGATCCAAGAGGCGGAAGGCTAAGATCAGCTGCGTAATCCCTAAATCATCGATAGGAGAAGAAGGCGTATAAGCCCCGACGGCAGGACGGGACGAGGAAGCGAAATCGAGTAGCGAGTCTTCCCTATACCTCTGACGTAGGTAGCAGAGAGTGCAGGGCTGTAAAGGTACTATCCGTACGCCAATCTTCAAGTCCTAAGAGCACCAGCCCGATCTTCTCGATACCAGCCTCTGCTATGCGGTCAGGAGTCTCAGTCGGTAGCGAAAGTCCGCCTTCTTCCCGCTGGATGATAGGTGGGATAATGTGCCTCGTGATAGGGTCTCTTTGATAAACACAGACGTAGTCAACACCTGCCTGATGAAGGGCTTCATACTGCTCGGTGGTCAGTGGCTGCACCCTCCAAACTCAGCTGTGCAAAGTGCGGACGAATATGCTCAACGACCTGCAGATAGTACTTCCACGAACTGGAGCGGAGGTCTTCACCACTGACAAGAAGGAGATGACGAAAGCCCAAGGCCTTGATCGCCTCCAGCTTCACGATCGATCTCAGTGAGCGTGAGTTGCCTCCATCTTATCTTGTTCTCCACACTAAAACCACAGTAGACACAGCTCATTGGAGCATACATTGAGAGGTAAGGGAATATAGAGGCTGGATGGTATGCCCGAAGCGCTCTGCACCGTCAGTCGGTGTGCCTCGCGTGCCATCTCCTCGAGGAAGGGAACAGCAGCTGGCGATACCAAGGCCTTAAAGTCCTCTATCGTGCGGTACTGCGTAGCGAGGGCACGCTGCACTCCGCAGCCGTCTTACTATAGATATCCCGATGGGTGTGTCGAAGTCGTAAGCTGCTCAGGACATCATAGGCCGTCTGCTCGGTACTCATAGCTTGGTGGCATCAAATAGGAAGGACGTAAAGGGTGAAGAAGCTACAGCTTCATAGCTTTTTGGGGGCAAGCTTTGCCTCATAGGGCCATACGTCCCGCCTCAACACCGAGGCGGAAAGCACGAGCTCTATAGCCACTGGGTCTTGCGCCGTAGCGACTCGCCGTGACTGACTAAGACGGCATCAGCCCCCATCTCCATACATTCGGCAGCGTGGCTGGGGCTACCTATGCCAGCGTCAATGACTACGGGACGGAGCTCTCGGCGATGATGATACGGAGCAAAGCGCGAGTATCCAGCCCTCGGTTCGTACCGATAGGCGCAGCCAAAGGCATCACGGCAGTGCATCCAACTTCCTCCAGACGCTTACACAATACTGGGTCGGCCTGACATAAGGTGAGGACGATGAAGCCACGCTTCACCAGTTCATCCGCCGCACGTAGCGTCTCGATGGGATCGGGCATTAGATAGCGAGGGTCAGGGATGCACTTCGAGCTTGAGCCAGTTGGTCTCAAGGGGCTTCACGCCCCAGCTCAGCGGCGAGGATAGCCTCTTCGCTCGTCTTTGCTCCGCTGGTATTGGGTAGGAGCTGGATGTGTGGGCTGATGAGCGGTGCGACGAGGTCATCACTTTCAGCTTTTTGTAGTTCGACACGCTTAAGTGCCAGGGTTACGAGTTCACTTCCCGAGGCTTCGACAGAACGAGCCATCAGGTCAGGAGGGCGAACTTCCCGTGCCCAAGAAGAGGCGCGATCGGAAGGTCTTGTCTGCTATGGTAAGCATAATGGTAAAGATGAATGGATTAAGGTCGATCGTCCTGAGCGGTGCGAGCGGCGTGAATAAGACTACTGCTCATAGCGACTCCGTAGAGCCCAAGAGCATAAAGGTCTGGGATATCATCGGGACGTACACTCCCGATAGCATAGGCTAGCAAAGGATAGGATGGGGCAGCTGAGCGCAGCGATAGCCCTCCAGCCCAAGGATAGGTGCGAGCTTCTGCTTCGTGGTGGTAAAGCGGAAGGGACCAATACCGACATGGTCAATAGGAAGGGATGCGCGCAGAGGCAAGGTCATGCGGATGCATGCACGTCAGTCCGATAGTGCGTGCGCTCCCAATAGGCGACGCGCCTCCACAGGAGACATATCTCCCTGCCCCAAGTGTACCCCATCAGCCCCTGTACCGAGTGCAATATCTACCCGATCATTGATCAGAAGTGCCACTCCATAGCCACGACAAAGAGCCAAGGTCTCGTACGCCAGTAGCAAGGAAGGTAGCCCAAGGAACCTCCTCATCCTCAGCTCAACCAAATCTGCTAGCCGTAACGAAGGACGGATCCACCCTGCTGGAGCGTCTCGGCTGTCGTCGTAGCGTGCGTGACAAACATACGCCGCCGCGAGGATGACACCGTTTGGTCTGGATAGGCGCATAGCAAAGGCGGTAGTGCATCGTCGCACGCTGAGCAGCGAGAAGTGCCTCAGCATAATCCATCCCTCGAGCTGAGCTGGCACATAGAGTCGTGGCTAGAGACAGCCAGTGCCGTGGCGATCCTCTCCATACCGCGATATCGAGCTCTCGATCACGCCCATCGGAGAGATAAGCTCTCATCAGTGACATTCTCCGAGCTTGCCGCAGACTTACAGATGACCGTGGTAGAGGTACGCCATGCCCCAATCCTGGGGTAGCACATCTCCGAAGAGCTGACGGCACTCATAGCTATTGGGTAGAGGATATCTACCGACTGCGCTGCTCGAGGAGAGCTTCACTGAGAAGCATCGGGCAAGAGGTCTACGCCCGAACTCGTACGAAGTATCGGATCCGAGACAATACAACAGGCCGGAAAGAGCTGACGGATCTCATGCACCAGCAGGTGTAGTTGGCGTAGCGATGCCAATAAAGCCCACCTTAGCAATCGCAGGAGGAGACTGTCGCCGCAGAGCACGTACCGACTCGACAAGCATATCGTCTGGAACTTTCGGTGAGGCGTGTAAAAGCTCACCGCATCTTGGCTGGTAAAGTGCCGTCGCATGCTATATGCTTGCACGCAAGCGTGTAGCGTGCTGCATATCTGCCGTCAACCCTGCCTGTGCCGTAGGGTCAATGCCACCGCAAAGGGAGGATCTTCGGGGTACAAAGCGAAGCAACCCGTTCGGTCAGCTCATGGAGACGACAGTCTTGCGAAGTAGCCCAAGAGAGCTACGCCTGAGAAGCCTTCATCGAGGAAGATCTGGCGCATTCTCCACACTAACTCCACCCAGTGCAACGAGGCGGAAACGGATAGCGCACCGACAGCCTCGCCTGATCTCCGCAGTCCACGGACTATCACTGCCGTAGCCAGGCTTACTGATGCTCGGAGCAACAGGGCTCACATAGGCATAGTCAGGTCGGAAGGGCAGTCGCTCCAGCTCTTCGATGCTGTGACAGCTGACTCCAACAAGTTGGTCTGGTTTGAGCACACTCGTTGGTCGAGCTTTCAGGCTACTCCAGTCCGAGACAGAGGTGTACGCCCCCAAAGTCCCCAGCGTGCGACCAACTCGATATGATGCGAGAGGACACAGCGATGGCGTAGTTCGGTGGGGAGTGCGCTCAGAAGAGCTTCGAGCTCAGCCTCTGTAGCTTCAGGCTTGCGTATATGCACTCGCCCGACCCCCAAGCGCAGAAGGTGTGCGATGCTTATAGCTTCGCAGGCACCTCCGAGCTCAGGCGGTGTGATGGCGATAATTTGATGGGCGTGCATCACGGCTGCTTATGATGGCTACAGGGGGCTGCTGTACTAAGAGCAAGCCCTTGAGCAGAAATAGAAGATTGCTGCTGTGGTAGCTGTCGGAAGCTACGATTGGCACGCATTGAGCAGAAGTGCTCTCCACACATCGAGCAGAAGTGCTTCTCCTTGTGAGCCTCATCTGGAAGAGTCTGGTCGTGAAACTCCTGAGCACGCTCGGGGTCAAGAGCCAGATGGAACTGGTCTCTCCAGCGGAACTCGAAGCGAGCCTTACTCATCGCATGGTCACGTAGGTAGGCTGTCGGGTGTCCCTTCGCCAAGTCTGAGGCGTGAGCTGCAAGCTTATACGTCACGACTCCCTCACGGACATCATTGCGCTCGGGTAGACCAGGTGCTCCTTCTGCGTCACGTAGCAGAGCATAGCCGTCCCATGATGCCCGATGATCGAAGCACCAATAGCTCCAGTGATATGATCGTAGCCAGCACCGATATCAGAGACCAAAGGGCCGAGGGTATAGAAGGGCGCTTCATCACAGTCAAGCAGTTCGCGCGTCATATTCTCAGGGATGAGGTGCATAGGGATATGCCCTGGGCCTTCGATCATCACCTGCACATCGTAGCGAGCAGCGATGCTGTTGAGTTCGCCGAGGGTCTTTTAGTTCGGCGAACTGTGCTGCGTCATTTGCATCGTGAATACACCCAGGACGCAGACGCATCCCGAGAGAGAGGAGACATCATATCGGGCTGCTATCTGGCATATCTCCCTCGAAGTGGGTATAGAGGAAGCTCTCTTCGTCGTGCTCGGTGCACCATCCAGCCATAATTGCGCCTCCACGGCTGACGATACCGGTGAGTCTCTTGCAGGCGTCAGGGAATGTTGCTTGCCACGCTGCGTGGATGGTGAAGTAATCCACCCCTTTGCTCCGCCTGCTCGATGAGCGTATCCCGATAGATTTCCCAACTGAGGTCACGGCATTCCCTCGTACCTTCTCTAAAGCCTGATAGAGGGGCACTGTACCGATAGGTACGGGACTATTGCGGATAATCCACTCCGCGCGTCTCGTGGATGTGTCGCCCGGTGGAAGGTCCATCACCGTATCAGCTCCCCAGCGAGTAGCCCAGACGGCCTTCTCCACCTCTTCGGCGATGCTACTGGTGACGGCTGAGTTGCCGATGTTTGCATTCACCTTGCAGAGGAAGTTCCGCCCGATGATCATGGGTTCCAGCTCGGGGTGATTGATGTTGGCTGGAATGATTGCACGACCGCACGCTACTTCATCTCGGACGAACTCAGGAGTCACATACGAAGGGATTTGCGCTCCCAAGGGATTACCCTCCATAGCATAGCGCTCCCTGACCTCATCGATGAGCTGATTTTCGCGTATCGCTACATACTCCATCTCTTCGGTGATAATCCCTTGCTTGGCATAGTGACGCTGCGTGACGCACTCCCTTTGGCCACAGTGGATGCGAGGAGATATGGCGGTAGCGCAAGCCATCGAGTGATCGTTGCTGTAGTCGTGAGCGGGTGTACGCACTACCCAGCTCCTCGCTATGCATGGTATCTCCACGGCGTTCGATCCATGACTCACGCTGGCGGGGCAACCCAGCCTCAAGGTCTACCTGATAGGCGCTATCGGTGTATGGACCTCCAGTGTCGTAGACGACGACAGGCGGATTGGGGGTACGGCTACCATCTTCATTGAGGGTATCCGTGAGACGTATGCGACGCATACCGACACGGAGCTCGGGGAAGAGCTGACCAGGTACATAGATTTTTCTCCAGAGCCGATAAGGGGGCCATGGTGAGGACATCTTTAATCTTCATAAGTGTAGAGGAAATGTGCTTATCGAGGGAGAATGGGACTTAACCGCCGAAGGTGAGGACGGATAATCAGGGAGGCATCTCCGTCCTGAAGCTGGTAGGTCGCAAAGGCGGCACGAGGTACCAGCTGGTCATTGGCGGCAATCGCGGAGCGTGGAGGTAGATCGATCTTTAGCTAAGCCAAGGGCTTCGTGAAGGAGTCCCACACGGTGGGGAGCGTGATAGGAGCTCCATTGAGCTGGATCTTCATCATAGAGTTGGTTAGTCGTCATGAGTGTTAGCCAGAGGTGCGAGTGATGACACACCTCCGAGTGAGCCTGCGACCATAGGCGCAGACTACCTCTGGGGCTATGACGAGCTCACAGCTCGAGCACAATGCGAGTAACAGAAGATTATGAGGGGATAAGCGGCGAGATATCGCCATCACTCTCTGCCTACGCCAGCATTATCTGGATCAGGTCTTCGGGTATAATCTCAGCACAGCGTGAACCAATGTCCTACGCCAGCACCTTTGAGGTTGCTCTAGAGCAAAGGTAGCCCTTTTTCTTGATACTTCTTGTGGTGTACGAAAAAGTCTCAGGACAAGCGCATCAAATTCCGAGGATTTTTGAGGGTAGTCATTTTTGATGCGTCAGCCCTGGTAGGGTTGCCCTACAAAGAGGTAAAACCAAAATATATTTGTTTTCTTTGCAAATGCAGGCGAGTGCATGTTGCTTTTCCTGCGAAATAAATATGAAAATGGTGATTGTATTCTGTCTTGCACGGTAGTACATCACGTGTACCTCTACATTAATCAACTATGATCGGAACGGAAATCAAGGAGTTTGGTCAAGTCCTCAACAATGACAAGCTAATGGTTGTGCACATCTATCTTCCCGAAGGAAAGAAGATCGCACCGCACAATCACCCCAATCAGGATATCTTCTTCAGTGTCGTCAAAGGGGCAGGTCAAGGCGACTCTTAATAGCACTGAAAGAGCATATACTCACCGGGACATTGCTTCGCTTCGATGGGAAGCATTCATCAGTGATTGAGGCGCTCGTCGATAGCGAGTTCTTCGTCCTACCTAATCAATCTCCTAAGTCGCCAGCCCTATGGAGAACATGCGCAACAACCTTCCTGAGGTAGATATGGAGAGCTCCGTATCGTGCTTGATACGAAGGAGAAGTACCTCGGTGGTCGCCTCTCGCTCGATGAAGCTCGCTCCATACTTAGGGAGCAAGTCAAGAGCCTGCGTCCCTATGAAATAGCATTGGCGGAGCAGGAGCTGAAGACCTTCGATGAAGATGAATGTCGCAAGGAGGATATTCAGCAAATGATGGAGCTCTTTCAGGATGTCCTCGATACAAGTCGCCCCGACCTTCCTGCTGAGCATCCGATTATGTGTTATCTGCGTGAGAATGATGAAATGCGCAGACTGCTCAAGCAGGTAGAGGAGCTTGCTCAGTATCCTGTCATCAAGAATCAGTGGCTCGAGCTGTATGATGAGTTAGCTCACTTTCCGCCTACACTTATCTCGTAAGCAGAACCAGCTCTATTCTCTGCTGGAGCGTAAGGGGTTTGATCGACCTACTACTACGATGTGGTTACTCGATGACTTCATTCGAGACGAGATACGTGATGCTCGCCACCTCCTCGAGGAGGATAAAGATGATGAGTTCATCTCGATGCAGCCCACCATCGTGGCTGATGTGCTGGACTTGATGCAGAAGGAGGAAACTGTGCTTTACCCGACCTCACTGGCTATGATTCGTCCTGCAGAGTTCGAGGATATGAAGTCGGGTGACCAAGAGATCGGCTTTGCTTGGATTCATGTGGGTGAGGAGCTTTCCGGCTACTCCCTCCAAAGAGTGGTGTCGCTATGACGGCGGCGGCAGGCTGCTGGCGAGCTTGCTACGCTATTAGGTAAGTATGGCTTCAGTGGAGGCAATACACCTGGAGCACTTCTGGAGGTAGCCACTGGTCAGATGACTCTTGAGCAAATCAACCTCGTCTATAAGCATATGCCTGTGGAGCTTCTCCTATGGACGAGAATGAGATTGTACGCTTCTATACTGATACGGATCACCGTGTCTTCCTCGTAGCAAGAATGTCATCGGTCGCGATGTCAAGAATCACCCACGTACCAGTGTGCACCTCGTCGAAGAGATCATTGAGAAGTTTCGCCGTGGAGAGCAGGACGAAGTAGACTTCTGGATCAACAAGCCTGGGCTCTTTATCTACATCTACTACGTAGCCGTACGAGATGAAGAGGACGCTTCCGTGGAGTGCTCGAGATGATGCAAGATTGTACACGTATACGTAGCTTGGAGGATCGCGCACACTGCTCTCTTGGGATAAGAGTAACAAGGCTGCCACCAAGCAGTCAGTTGACAGAGGCGAGGAGACGACATCCGATTCTTCGGAAGCAACTCAGAGCCAAACTCCTTTGGCCGAAGTCCATGCTGAGGGGAGGCATACTCTGGACAGCACCCTAAGCTCGAGCTCACTGGAGAGACTCGTCCTAAAGGATCTCTATGAACAATATCCTTGGCTCAAAGGAGGCTTCCTTCGATCAATCCTGCATTCAAGATGCTTTCCTCTCCCTTAGCTCGAGTTATGATTCCTAAAGCTACTGTACGGATGATGAGCGAACGTAGTGGGCATGGAGCTTCAAAGTCTTATTGCTGCTATCAAGCAGCGCATTGCGGAGCATCAGTAAAGCACTACGCTTTTGCTCCTTTATATACGAGATGCGCCATGGGCAGATCCTGCTCATGGCGCATCTCGTACATAGGGGAGCTTTGATCTGCTTAGAGCCCGTCCTTACAGGAGGAGGAAACGGAGGAGCTGCTGATCTCACAAGATAGAGTGGAGCATCTCACCCGAAGCTCTACGCCAAGATGAGTGTCAAGCATAGATCTATCTTTGTTCTCTGTAAACGCTCACTGTGATTACTCACACGAGTCTGTAAACCCATATCCTAACTTACCAGTCCCACTGTCACCCTTTTTCAGTACCCCACAATACAGATTGGCATGCAAAGCAGTAGTGAGTACCACTATACACCAGCAGTGGTCGCCATGCAAAGCAGTAGTGATCACCACTATGCACCAGTGGTCGCCATGTCAGCAGTAGTGAGTTACCACCATGCACCAGTAGTGGTCGCCATGCAAGCAGTAGTGATCACCACTATGCACCAGTAGTGGTCGCCATGCAAAAGCAGTAGTGATCACCACTGCACCAGTGAGTGGTCGCCATGCAAAGACAGTAGTGATCACCACTATCGCCAGTAGTGGTCGCCATGCAAAGCAGTGAGTGATCACCACTATGCCAGTAGTGGTCGCCATGCAAAGCAGTAGTGATCACCACCTGCACCAGTAGTGGTCGCCATGCAAAGCAGTAGTGATCACCACTATGCACCAGTAGTGGCGCATACAAAGCAATAGAGGTGCATACTTCATACCACTACCGCTCCACATCTTTCCACCTCTGAGACAAGCCCAATGCAACAGCCATGAAAAGACTTGCAAGCGACTTAGTATATATCCCTATCCAGCACGGGATAGAGCTAACACTCTAAAAGAAACAAGTAACTGCATTAACGCACAAAGTGGAGCACATTTGTTATCTTTACAATGGCTCACAAGAGTCACTAAAACGTAAAATCATTCAATGGGAAAGTTCATCCAAGAGTTCAAGATTTTGCCCTCAAGGGTAATGTAATGGATATGGCTGTCGGTATCATCATCGGTGGTGCCTTCGGCAAGATCGTCACTTCGCTGGTCAATGACATTATCATGCCTCCGATTGGTCTGATGCTGGGCAGCAGCTTTAGCGACTCCAAAGCTCGTCCTCTCGTCCCGCCGAAGTAGATGCTGCAGGCGAGACCCATCAAGGAGCCATCGAACTGAATTGGGGAAACTTCGTACAGACGACTGTCGACTTCTTCATCATCGCCTTCTGTATCTTCCTTATCATCAAGGGCATGAATGCCTTCCGCAAGAAGGAAGAAGCAGCGCCTGCAGCTCCAGCTCCTACGCCTGAAGACATTCAGCTGCTGCGCGAAATCCGTGACGAGCTGAAGCGCCGCGGCTAAGCCTATCGCTTTACTTTCTGCAGAATAACTGATAAGCCCTTCCTGGTGGAACTCAGGAAGGGCTTATCAGTTATCTCACCAGCTCAATGCTCCAACCTATCCCTCCTGCAGTAGAATCAACATTACCTCCCTCTCAGATCTCACCCATGTTATATATGTATGCGCGCGTGATGGGTTCCCCTTTTCGATGATTCCCTACGACTCATCACTCAAGCCATCATACATCCTTCCTATATGTATCACCGATCAATAAGGGGGTGCAAGCTGCAAAGACTCGAGGCTGTTTCGGCACCTCCTCCTGAGCTACGAAGCCACCTACGAGAAGGGAGGATAGCGAAAAGTTCCGTATCTTTGAGTGTTCAGCACTCTCCTCAAGAGTGCATCCTTACCACAGGCTAACCTCCTCGCTATCTCATCAAAGAGAATACTTATGAGTAATAAGCGTACTATCCCCAGCCCGAATTCATCATCAATAGCGATGGATCGATCTTCCATCTCCACCCACGTCCCGAGCAACTCGCCGACAGAGTCTTCCTTGTCGGTGACCCTGCAGCGCGTGGATATGGTCGCTTCGCGCTTCGACTCGATTGAGTGTAACGTATCCAGCCGAGAGTCCCATACCATCACCGGCACCTACAGGGAAGCGCATCTCTGTCGTCAGCCATGGTATCGGCTACGGACAACATCGACATCGTCCTCAACGAACTGGATGCTCTGGCAAAACATCGACTTTGAGACGCGTCGAGAGAAAAGACACCTTCCGCCAGCTGACCCTCGTACGTGTGGGTACTTCGGGCGGTCTTCAGGACGAAAAACCCCCATAGGCACCTACGGCAGCAGCTGAGCATTCTCATTGGCTTCGATGGCGTGATCTGCTATGCTGACACGGAGCGCCATTCGCAAGCGTGCCTTCGAAGAAGCCCTTATCAGCCAGTTAGACTGGCACATCGAGGGACTACGTCCCTATGTAGTAATTGCCGACAAGAGCCTCATCAGCAAATCTGCAAGACGACGTCCTGCGAGGAAATACCATCGCAGCTAACGGCTTCTCACGGTCCCCAGGGCGACAGCTACGTCTACCGCTACAAGACCCACAGCTCAACCAGAAGATCCAAGCCTTCGACTTCCGACATCACCTGACGAACTACGAGATGGAAAGCTCTTCACTTGCCGGACTCGCAGCCCTCATGGGGGCACCGTGCGATGACCGTCTGCTGCGCATCATCGCTGGTCGTGAAGGCACAAATATGAATACGGACTGCAAGGGGAAGTATTGAGGGCTCATCGACTTAGTGCTTGGCCGCATCTAAGTCACGCCTCTATAGCATCGAAAAGCTTCTCGCTTCAAGTCATCCTATATATCTTCATCGGAGGCTGTGGTAGCCTCTCCGATACCTGTTAACTGGGGATGACAGCTCCTCGGGAGGTCAACCCCCTGGGCGACTCTCGCTATCAACCTCACTGGATCGCTACTCATCGGGCTATTCATCGGGATGATGCTCAGCTCGACACGACTCAGCACAGCCTATCGTCCGCTACTGGTCATTGAGCTTCTGTGGAGGCTTGACTACCTTCTCACCTTCTCCATCGAGTACTCCACTACCTGCGTAGTGGCGAGGCTACTACCGCCTTTTCCTACCTATTACTAAGCCTCTTCAGGGCCTTCTGCTGGCCTATCTCGGCTTACGCTGAGGCAGACTACTCTGACCTCCATCCTTTTTACCTCCTGACTATGCTTGTCGTTTGTTGCGTCTTCTCCTCGCCCTCCTCCTCTTTATACTCTCCACAAAGCACGCGCTGGCCAAGCCAATCGACCAAGCAACCGCAGCTAAAAATAGCCCGACAAATACTCCAAAGGGCAAACGCAATCGGCACGCAGTATCACACCTCCAGCTCACCGAGCGTCCTACCTACTATATATATAATAGAGGGAGCAATGGTGGCTTTGCACTCATTCTAAGGATGATGCCTATGGATCCGTCATTGGGTACAGCGATCAAAGGAACCTTCGACCTCGAGCGCATGTCACCAGAGCTTCGAGACCTCTTCGCTATCTTAGACGCTCCCATTATTCCTCAAGTAGGGAAGGATGAAGCTCGCTCCTTCGATTATCAACCGAGATATGTCGTAGCTCCTTTACTACGCTCTAAGTGGAACCAAGATCACCCCTATAGTCTATATACCCCTACCTATAAGTACACTGATGGTGACGAGCAGCACAGCTTTGCAGGATGCGTCGCCGTAGCTCTGGCACAGCTTATGTACTACCATCAATGGCCAGCACAAGGACAAGGATCGAAGTTCCATCCCAAGCTCGGTACAACGGACTTCTCTACGCCACTATCGCTGGAGCGATATGCGTCCAATATATGGGCCCAACGAACGCTATATAGGATCGGGAAATAGTCGGCGCACGCGCCCAGATAGCATGACTCAATGTTTACCTCAGTGGCCGAACAATGGTCGACCTTGGAGTAGCCGTATCAATGAACTACCTCCCATCAGTCAGTGCTTCAAATTCCGAGCTTGCCGCCGATGCTTTACAGACCTACTTCGACTATGATGCCACCGATGCGCTCTACACTTCTCGATTAGGGATAAACAAGGCCGAACGCCTTATCATCGATGAGCTAATCGGAGGTTTTCCCGTTTATATCAGTGGGATGAACAAGTCGGGAGAGCGCTAACTGACGGGCACGCTTGGGTCATCGATGGCATAGATGCTAACGGTCGCTTCCATATGAACTTTGGCTGGGGCGGACAAAGTGACGGCTACTATTCACTCCGACATGTGCTCCTGGACAAGGCGGTGCAGAGTTCAGCGGCAAGCAAGTCAACTTCTCCCGAAGCGTACAGATTATCCTCGCGCATCCCAAGCGCACAGGTGCAGCCCTCTACCAGCAGATGTGAAGCAGTCTGAGCCCACAGCTATCGGGTCATGCTACCACCTTCCTCCGCCTACACGGAGTGCAAGGGGATGAAGCTGGCTCGCAAAGAAATCTATTGATGTAGATCTTGCAGGGCTTCATCAATAATAGTGGTACTCTCTTCAGTGGAGACTATGGATATGAAAGCATATAATGAGCGAGGACAGCTACTTCGTATCTATCCCTCGAAGTACCACCGCGAAGGAGGTTTACTAGAGGTCAAGCACCGTGGAGCTATGGTTGATGGGCAACACATCGACGAAAGAGTACACCGAGACGGACCGCTTGACATCACGGGTCTTCCTTCGGGCATCTACGCTCTGCATCCGATGAGTGCCTACCTCAACAAGGAGGGCCAATGGAGTCCGTGGGTGATGATGCAAGCGGCTGCCACGCTGGGACTACGTCTTACAGAGAACGAAGTCGAAGTGATCGAAGAGGATGGTCTAAAGCGAGGCTTCCAGATCGTGGAGCCGCTCCAGCATGCCGACCATCCTTCCTGGCGACCAACTTCGCCTTCCCCTCGTCGTCAAGAACCTCTCATCGACCAACCCAGCACAAAGCTCACGCTACGTCTCTATGACCCACAAAACAAGCTGATCGAAAAGGCTTCCAGAAGCGTCCCTCTGAAGTAGACTTCCAGCCGATGGAGCACTAGCTACTCCATCTGCCACTCGCCCTGCCTGAGACGATGCCAGCAGGTCGCTACCGCCTCGCCCTTGAAGTCAGGACAAGCTGGATGATCACTCTACCCCACCCAACTCTATCAGCTTTCCCCGAGAGACCTACCTCACCGTCTCTGCACCCATTGCCAACCGCGTAGCTCTAAATGCTCGCCTGATGCAAGTGAAAAGCAAGGAGCAACCCTGATCATCTGAAGAGAAACCCAAGTATAAGGAGATTACTTCCTACCCCGTAGACCTTACCACGAGTGAAGAGATCTACCTCGCCGTAGACTTTTCAGAGCCCTCCCGTGGGACATCCTCTGGGGCAGTCAGCCTCTATCTTGAAGATCCAGCAACAGGTAGCCGTACGCTCTGCGTAACGCAGTCCCTCGTCAGCCGTTCAACCTTCTACACGATGACTGAGACGATCAAGAGCGATGCACTCAATCAACTACTCTCTGGCAAGCTCATCCCTGAGGACGTACTTACCGTGTTGTAGCCGAGGTCACTGGGAGGCCAGACCTATAATGCCTGGGCTCCAGAGGAACGAGCCGCCTATCTGAGCTTCACCACAACAAAGCAGCCAGAAGTTGCCCCCACCCTGAGGTACATCCAGCCGAGTCTGCCACGACTCCTGCACCTACCCCCGAACCACCAGCTCCCGATCCACAGCCTGCTCCCAAGCCCAAGCCAGTACCCGAGCACTCCAGCGCCCCGCACCAGTTCCGGAGCCTACACCTAAGCCTGCACCCAAGCCTGAGGAACAGCCCGAGACCAAGCCTGCACCTATTCCAAGCAAAGAGATGCAGAACCTTCACTGCGCTACTTTCCCTGCGGAGAGCGTGTCGAGGTATTCGGCAAGCAGCTCCTTCGGCTGGAAGTCTTCGATTTGGTGGGTAACGGCTTATCCTCCTCCCTTTGAGTGGAGTGCAGCAAACCAGTCATTACCTCACGACCCTACCACGTGGTATCTACCTCCTACGTGTCTTAGACGGGGAAGCTATACGACCTATCGCTTGGCACGATAGCACAGTCTTGCTCATAATGGATATTATCACTACCTTTGCGTCACGATTGCAGGGCTATCCCTCGTGGTGAGCTTCACACAGGCGGCTGTGGTGTAGGTGGTAGCCACGTCAGACTTAGGATCTGATGCCGCGAGGCGTGGGGGTTCGAGTCCCTTCAGCCGCACCGAAAGCAGGCGACTTACTCGGTGATGAGCGAGGTCGCCTGCTTTATTTCTTTTCAGAGAGCTATTTGCTTAATCGTTGAGTCATACCTTTACCTTTGCCTGCGAAAGAACTAAGGACAAAGGTGCTTGTCGACTATATCGGTAAGCTGAGGATGATACCCTCAATACCTGATCCAGCTTATACTGGCGTAGGATTGTTCATCGACCAGATCTATCCTCCCCTCCCTTCAGCTCTACAATTACTATACAGCAAGTATTGTATGATGAAGAGAAAAACAATCCTCTCCTCTCGTAGTCCTCTTGGCTACAGCCACCCTACTCCCTCCACCGCCATCGCAGCGACACCGCACACCGACAGCCTCGCCACCCATCGACTGGAGGAAGTACAGGTAACAGCCACACGTGCTTCAGCCAGACCCCCATGTCGTACACCAATATCACCAAGAAACTCCTCAAGTCAAACCTTGGTCTGGACGATGCCTTACCTACTTCTGCAGACTCCTTCGGTCGTAGCTACGAGCGATCCTGGTATCGGTATCGGATACACTGCGCTACGTGTCCGTGGGGTCGATGCCGCTGGGATCAACATTATGACCAATGGTGTTCCTCTCAATGACTCGAGCCAAGGTGTCTTTTGGGCGAATATGCCGAACTTCTCCTCCAGCATCCAAGATGCGCAGCTTCAGCGTGGCGTAGGGACTCTCTAATGGTTTTCGGCAGCCTTCGGCGCCAGCCTCAACCTGCGTACCGATCACTTCTCGATGACTCCAACGGCTTCTGTAAGCCTCCTCGGCGGAGCTTACAACACCTTCCGACGTGATGTACATGCCTCCACTGGACGTATCGCTAGGCATTGGGCACTAGAAGCTCGTCTCGGAAAGACCACGACCGACGGATATATCTGACCGTAGTGGCACGGTGGGTACCTCCTACTTCGTCCAAGGTGGCTACTTCGGAGAAAATACCATCCTCAAGTTGCTCGCCTTTTGAGGAAAGCAACGCACGGGCATCGCGTGGAAACGGACTTAGCCCCGAAGATGAAGCCAAAGTACGGGAGACGCTACAACTCTGCTGGGCACATCAACCCAGGAAGCTCTCCTCAGGATGCACGTTACCGATATAATACCGACAACTATGAGCAGTCCCACTATCAAGCACAGCTCACCCAGCGTCTAAGCGAAGGTCTGATCCTCAACCTCACGGCTCACTACACCAAGGGCTATGGCTTCACCGACGAATACCGCACGGGGCGCAAGCTCAAGGAGTATGGTCTGAGGAGGTTCACCCTCCGTGATGCCGATGGCGCGTTGCCCTATCTGACGAGGCTGGAAACAAGCAAACGATCAAGAAGATCTCCTCCTTCATTACCAAGTACCTCGACAATGTGATTTTGCAGGAGGCATCGCTACACTGGACTACAAGTCGGATAAGCTCGAGCTCACGGCAGGGCTATCGGGCAACCACTATGTCGGCCTGCACTACGGAGAGCGTACCCCCGTCACCCCCTACCCTTATCTCGTGCAGCCCAACGACCGCTACTACGAAGACAAGGCACACAAGACCGACCTCTCGAGCTTCGTCAAGGCGAACTATGAGGTAGCAAGAGGGGCTCAATATCTTCGCTGACTTGCAGTACCGCTTCATTAACTACCGCATCGCTGGCACCATTGATCACTTCATCAAGGACAGCCGAGGAGCAATGGTAGCTCGAGACGATCGACCTCAAGAAGACCTTCAACTTCCTCAATCCTAAGGCAGGGATCTTCTATCAGTTTGCACCTCAGCATCACATCTACGGTTCGATCGCAGTGGCTCATCGTGAGCCCAACCGCAAGATTACAGGACGTAACGCCCGGGATTACCCACGTGCAGAGCGTCTCACCGACTACGAATTGGGCTGCAGCTTCCGCAGCCGCACCACTTCACAGCTGGGCTCAGCTTCTACTATATGAAGCTACCACGATCAGCTCGTGCTCAATGGGAAGAAGAGCGATGTCGGTGGCGACTTAAGTGAAAACGTAGCGAAGAGCCACCGCTTGGTAACTTGAGCTGAACGCCTCGTGGCAGCTATCTTCCGCCCTCCGCTGGGACATCGCTGGTGCGGTGGTAAAGAACCAAATCAAAGCAGTACAACCTCTATGCGTGGAGCTATAAGACGAACAACTACGTGCTTACCTCCTATCACGACACGCCCATTGCCTACTCGCCTCAGGCCGTGCTAAGCAATACGCTGACCTTCACACACCGTGCCTTCGAAGCAGCCCTCACCTCGCAGTATGTCGGGATGCAATACCTCAGACAACACGGGTAGTCGTGAGCGCAGCCTCCCTGCTTACCACGTAGCTAACCTGCGCTTAGGCTATGAGCTCCCCGTACACTTCGTACGTAGCTGGAGCATCAACCTGCAGGTCAACAATCTCCTAAATGCACGCTATGCAAGCAATGGAGGTGCAGGCTATACCTTTGACAAGCAGGTCGATCGCGCCATACGTGAGTATCCTCAGGCAGGGATCCACGCCTTCCTCGGCACGACCATCACGCTCTAAGCACTTATCTCCAGTACTCTTACCTATGGACTTCCTCTCCTTCCCTCGTAGCCCACACGCTGGAGCTCGTTACCCTCGTCGTCTCCCTCATGGCTACCTCGACGCTACCGCGCCAGTATATGGCTTTGGCCCGTGGGGATCATCCTGCCTCTCATGGATACCCATCTGCTATCAGAGTCACCTCTATGGCATGCTGGCGATCAATATCTACTACCTGGTCACCAGCATCATCGGCTGGATAGCGTGGTTACGCAAAGGTGCGAGCGAAGGAGAGGAAGTCTCGATTACCAACATACCAGCGAAGACTGGGGCGATCTACCTCGCCCTGGCCTTCGTTGGTTACATCGCCTGACTGCTACTTCGCTTCATCCCCGAGTGGAAGCTCCCGTGGGCTGACGGTCTGATGACCATCGCCTCCGTCATCGGGATGCTCTGGATGACCAACAAATGGAGGCAGCATTGGCTTTGCTGGATTGTCGCCAACGCCGCTGGCTTCATCGCTTTGTACGGAGCAGAAGACTACATCTCTTCCTTTGTCTATATCGTGAGACTTCATCACCGCCTTCTTCGGCTACCGCAAGTGGGGAAAGCTGATGCAGGGAGTCCAAGACCATCTTCCACTAATCGAACGCACCTACCCTATGCGCACCTACCCTCGCTTCACCCAAGAAACATTCCCACATACCCTCGTCTTAGCTAATGGAGCCTTCCCGACAGCTCCTGCGCCTCTGTCACTCATCGATAGCTGGTCGCGGGAAAGGCAGGTTATACCCTCACCTGCTGCGATGGGGCTGTCAATAAGCTACGCCGCTATACCGAGCTCCTCCCTGATGCCGTCATCGGCGACTTGAGACTCGGTTTCTCCCGCACTCGGGATCTCTAGCCGGGCGTATCCAGCACTTCCCGACCAAGAAACCAACGACCTGACCAAGACCTTCCGCTATCTCCACTCCCAGCACGGCAAGCAATCAATCACGCTCCCTCCGGTGCAAGTGGCGGTCGTGAAGACCATCTCCTTGCCAACCTCAACCTCCTCCCACCTATGCACCTTTGGTTGACGACTTAGTGATGCTGACCGATGAAGGCTCACTCCTCCCTCATCACCGAGCCCTCGAAGATCAAAGGTACTCGTCGAGCAAAAAGTGTCAATCTTCAACTTTCAGCAGACACCGATCAGCCTCAGTGGCGTACGTTGGCCACTTGTAGATGCGACCCTCCAGCCCTGTGGTGCGGCTCTGCTGAACTGCGCCATTGAGAAAGAAATCACCGTGCACACGACCGTCCCCATCCTCATCTACCTGGCTAATGTCTGAGCAGGAAGCACTGCATATTGCCCTACAGGCACTCGAGCAGCTCACTCCTCGGCGACTCGATCCACCGACCACGCTGGAGCTAACGCTATGTCTGGGCTAGTGATGCTTTCACCTTGGATGAAGCCTTCTCTACCCTCTTTCGGTGTGGAACGGACGATGAAGCTCTTTCCCTCTTTCGCTCGCGAGCGTCTATGCCGACACCCATTGCTCTCCTCTCCGACTATCCCACGCGCTAACCCTCGAAGGAAGCTATGCGGGCGAAGTCACCTACTGCTTCTACCCTACCGACTCGGAGAGGCTTATCTTGCAGCAGCGACTCCCTTGGACTCTGCTACAGCAGTTTTACCCTCGGTGACTGGCAGAGTGCTTATGCGATGCTACGCAAAGTCTACCCTCAAGCGACCCACGATCTTGACGTACAGAACGAGTATCTCCAGCAGGCTATCCGCTTCCTCCAGACACCCACCAGCACAGCACTTCCCCCACTTCACCTCATCGGCACCCACTTTCCAGCGCAACGTATGGATGAGTATGCTCCTCATCCCATCGAGTCACACCAGTTACCAAGCTCTTGGGAGCGACCTTTGAGATGCCCCAAAGCAGCCCACGCCATTGGCTCCGCAGTAGGAGCTAATCCCTTAGCCCCGTTCATTCCCGTGCCACCGCGTTCTACCGAAGGAGCACACCCTCGGTCACTATCACTAGGGGCGTAGCACGCAGGCACTACTTCTCATACCGGAGCTTCTCCCCTCGCAGAGATAGCCCATATACATTGTAATATACATGCGCATTACCATCCTCTTAGGGATGGCAATGCGGGGGCTACTGCGGCTGAGAACTGTCATAGAAAGAGTAGATACGCAGATCGTCAGCCCCTAAGGGCTAAGGCTAACTATGTGACACAACAATTAGAGGAAATGTCGGCTATACTACTGTCTCTTTATTCAACTGATAGATTCTATATCCCGATGAGTATCAATCTCCTTCTACGTCGCTCCCTCGCGTGGTCATCGCTGGCGGAGGCTTTGCTGGACTCAAGCTCGCCCAAGAGCTGGATCTCCTCGCCTTCCAGATCATCCTCATTGACCATCACAACTACCACCAGTTCCTCCGCTCATCTACCAAGTAGCCTCCTCGGGGCTGGAGCCAAGCTCTATTGCTGCCCTTCCGCGCCGCCTTTTAAGCGCAAGAAGAACTTCATCTTTCGCCTGGCTAACGTCATCGGGAGTCGACCACGGCCAAGCAGCTCATTACCTCAGTAGGGGAAGTCCCACGACTACCTTGTCTTGGCCTGCGGTGGCACGACGAACTACTTCGGCAACGAACAGGTTGCCAAGCACAGCCTACCGATGAAGACGCCTCTACGAGGTCAATGAACCTGCGCAACATCCTCCTGCAAAACATCGAGAAGGCACTCGTCTCCCGATCGTCCCGAGACACGAGAAGCCCTCCTCACGGTCGCCATCGTCGGTGGCGGTCCCTCTGTGGTAAGAAATCAGCAGGAGCTTTGGCCGAAATGAAGCGGTATGTCCTCCGAAAAGACTACCCGCTGATATGGAGATGGAGCAGTTCAAGATTCACCTCATCGATGCCCTCCACGCCTCCTGCAAGCAATGAGTGAAAAGAGCTCACGTACCGCCACAAAAGGTCTCACAGAACTGGGCGTGAGAGATTCACCACAATACGATGGTCACCGATTATGATGGGCGTGTACTCACCCTCAGGGACAGCACGAAGATGAATACCCGCACCGTCATCTGGGTAAGTGGTATCGTCGCAAACACCGTCGAAGGTATTCAGGCAGATACCCTCGGACGTGGTAAGCGCATCCTCGTCGATGGCTACAATGAGGTACAGGGCTACCCCAATATCTTTGCCCTCGGAGACCAATGTCTGATGACTGCTGACCCAGCTTACCCCCAGGGACATCCTCAGATGGCACAGGTAGCCATCCAGCAGGCTGCACTCTAGCGAAAACCTCAAGGCTCGACTTTCGGGAAAAGCACAGCGTACCTTCCACTACGAAAGACCTGGGGCTCATGGCTACCATCGGGCGCAATCGTGCTGTCGCTGAAATCGGCAAGGCTAAGTGGGGCGCTTCACGGCTTGAGCTCTATGGCTCGTCGTCCACTTGCGCTCCATCCTCTCCGTGCGCAATAAGGTCATCGTCCTACTCAACTGGATCTGGAACTATGTGGACCTATGACCGTTCGCTCCGTCTCATCCTCAAGCGTCACGTCCCCGTCGACCCCTACCAAGGACGACAGGAGCGACTTGCCAACCGAGACGCATGTCGAATAAACTTCACCGAAGATTCATACCACACGCCCATCACGTAATACACGTGCTGGGCGTGTTCTTTCATAGGCTGCTCTCCCTATCTGTGTCAGTCGCCCCACTACGCAGTGGCAATCCCCCATCATAAGGAACTGGGATACCTATATCGCCTAGAATAGCTGGATGCGTCCTATATGCATGGGTGCTACCGACCTATAGTGGTGCGCACTCGACCAGCGGTGGTCACATCAAAGCAGTATTGCTTCATACCCCGACCTATACTGCTTCACTCTCAAAGCAGTATAGGTATCCCCACTAGGAGGAATAGCCATCTGAGTTCGTTGAGCTCTGCTGTTGCACTAAAGTATGGAACATGCACCTTGGGTCTGGGTGAGTGCTACATATAATAATGTAGTACCTTTGCAGGCAGTCCTCAATAAAGAGGAGTCGCATATTGGCAGCAAAGACGTGGCATGCCTACAGCATACAACAATTAGCAAGACAAGGACAAGGCGAGATCGGTAGAATATGCACTATTGGCAGGTCAATCGACATTTCCTCAAGGTACTGAAGGTATTAGCGAGCATCATAGCTACCCTCTTCATCCTTCTCTATCTTCTTCCCTTAGGGTCTCTTCCGTATCCCAGCTATCCAGCGCGAAGCAGCAGTCGTGTAGCACTCTTACTCACCGAGGTCTTCGATAGTCCGGTACAGCTGGAGCGTGTGGAGCTACTCTCTTGGACCAATATCGAGGCACAGCGAGTGATCGTCCTGGACACTATGGGGCGACGGATGCTCTCAGCAAGCCGCTTAGTCGGAGGATTTCCCTCAGCGACCCTCATCACACAGCAAGAAGTACGCATCACCTCGGCTCGCCTCTTCGAAGCTGACCTGCATCTCATTCGTGATCCACACACCGGACGGCTGAATATCCAGCATACCATCGACCACCTCTCCAAGCCCAAGAAGCAAGGTAAGTCTCTACCAGTGAGACATCAATAGCATCATCATTCGTGATATGCGTCTTTCTCTCAACCGAAGCGAGTGAGGACAAGCTGGTCATCAGCAAGCTCTCTACACATCATGACGGCTTCGCTTCGCAGAAAAGTGCACATCGGAGGTGCCATCGATGAGCTTAGCTTCACCACGGACAAGGACTTCACCCTCACCTCGCTCACAGGACAAGGCGAGCTACACGGGAGTCGACTCACGCTCCAATCTCCAGCTTGAGCTACCGAAGAGCACACTCTCCATCCCCTTAGCACGTCTGGAGACGAAGCGACGGGGACTCTCTATCCTTGAGGAGCTTGAAGTCGGAGATACTAAGGTCTCCCTCTCCGACTTGAGCTTCCCTCTCACGACCTGCGCGACAGAGAAGAGCAAGTCAAGCTGCAAGGCACCCTATTGCTACGAGGGTCATGAAGCTGGCCGAGGCTAACCTCTCCCTACATATTCCTCGACAGCTCATCCTCGAAGGCAGTGGGCGCACTCACCTGGGACAGCACAGGACGTATCACCAGCCTGGCAACAGACATCAGCGATGCCGAGGTGAGTACTGAGCTACTCAGCTAGTTCACCCCTATCTACCACCTTCTACCCTACCACTCACGGAGCGACTACATTGCTTGCAGAGCATTCATCACGCAGGGAAGACACAGCTAATCTTTGGAAGTCCTTCACAGGAAAAGGGGTATCTCACTTCAGCCAAGGACGCTGGGACTACGACCTCAATGGGGAGTTCGATGGAAAAATCTTCAGCATATTGTAGGGCGAGCTTCGACTCAAGGCTTTGATCTCAAGCCTCTACTTGGCGACTTAGTTCCCATAGGCGCCGTAGCTACAACCGTGAAGTAGATGTAAGGAATAATACAGGAGCGTTAGATGACTGGCAAGGTACTCTACACATAGACCTTCCCTCGCTCTCCTATCAAGATCGTACACTTCGTGGTAGTCAGCTATCCATCAGCACCATCAGTAGCCGCCGTCACAAAGTACACCTCGATATAGAAGATCCTGCTGCCTCGCTCACCCTTGATGGGACAGCCACATTCAGCGAAAGAACCCTACATGCGATCGAAGCAAACCTGCAGGTACATCAGCTCAGCCCGACCTCTTGGGGCTATGGTCAAGCCCTTCACACCAGAAGGTATCGCTCTCTGGGCATCTCAACATAGATGAGCTGAACATCGATCGAGGACAAGGACGACTGGCCATTGACCATATCTCGCTGAGCACTCCACAGCGCACCCTTGCCCTGGATGAGCTCACCCTCCTCTTCTCTGGCAATCCCGAAGAGGCTCGAACGATCTACCTACGCTCACCTTACCTCACCGCCAGTCTCCGAGGGCACTATCAAGCAGCGCCTTACTCCCCGACTTAAAACGGACGCTCTATCACCACTTCCCTCCTGAACTTAACGTACTCGAAAGAAGCTGACTCCACTCAACTCCCAGAGACGGACTTTGACCTCTCGCTACAGCTACATCGCATACCAGAGGGATGGCAACAGGTGCTCCAGCTACCGCTAACCCTTGAGGAAGGGGCTAATGTACGAGCCTCCTACATCGGAGCATCGCACTCACTGAGTCTCAAGCCTCTGTACCAAGCCTGCATCTACGTGGCAACGAACTAGAGTGCAGCCCTAAGTCTTGAGGGCGATGAGCTGAAGTTCACCAGCGATGTCCGTCTGGCCAACGGTACCGAAGTACAGGGTACTAGGGGATCCAGACCAAGCTCCATACCGACAGCCTACACTTGCAGCTCGATTTAGGGTCGAGAGATCAAGAGTAAGCTACACAACGGACTTCTTAACATCGAGGGCTTCACTCCACCAATACATAGAGCGTGAGGTGGTCGAACAGCCCTTGGCTTCGATGCGACGCTCGATCCCTCTACCATACGGATACATAATGACACATGGGCAGTAGCACCAGCTCAGCTCACCTACCGGGGAAAAGAGCTACGCATAGCTGGACTGGACTTAGCCTCCGCAGAGCGACGCATCAGCATCAGTGGAGCACTCAGTTCCGACCCGAAGGAGCATCTCAACATCGCCCTGAAGAAGATTAACCTCCTTTACATCCTCGAGTCTGTGGGGTGTAGGGCTTCAATATGCTTGATACCGATCTCACGGGATCAGGGACAGCCAGTCTGCGAGGAGGGAAGATAGTCGCTTCAGCTTCGGTCACGACACCTGCATTCCACGTCAAGGGTAAATACAGGCCAGCTACGGCTGATCTCTCCTACGATAGTGGAGATGGGACGTATCCTCCTTGAGGGGATGTGACACAGCCTGAAGGTGGGCATAGCCACGTCCATGGCTATATCCGTCCTGCTGGAGGTGCTGGTATTGACCTCACCTTTGATGCGGAGCGACTACGCATTGACTTCATTGGCAGGGTTTATGGACACGCTCTTCGACCACGTACGAGGGCGTGCTACTGGCGAGTGTACGCCTCTTTGGGCTCTTCGAAGAAGGGGTGACGATTGAAGGCGATGCAGCTATTCAAGAGGGAAATATCGGGGTGAGACTCCTCGGTACCAGCTACAGCTTCTCCGATCGCCATGACCTTTACTCCCACCTCCATCGTCTTCCCCGAGATCACGATACACGATGATGAGGGGCATGCGGGATGCTCAATGGGGTAATTCGTCACCGCTTCTTTGACCACTTCGACCTTGATCTCAGTGCAACCAAGCTACGGCAAATGAAGGTACTCCAGACTGCGACCAAGCAGTCCCTACCTATATATGGGACAGCCTACGGATCAGGCACAGCTATTCTGAAAGGAAGCTCCCCAAGCTCCTACTGGATGTCAATATGCGCAGTGCCGAAGGTACAGATGTCGTGCTGGACTTCAACAAGACGGATGTACGTAAGGATGAACGCTTCTTCACCTACCGCCCACTGCGTCCCTTATCGGCACGCGATAGCTTAGCTTTATCCGACAGCATCGCTCGTCTCTCTACGACTGATGAGACTGAACTGACGATGCGCATGGCACTTCAGGTATCCCCCGATGCACGTCTCTCACTACGCTTAGGGAACAGCTCAGAGCCTACAAAACGATCTCGTCACTCGCTGTGACGGGAACCTAACCATCGAAGTACCTCACTCCGGGTGCGCCCTCAGTCTATGGTGGATTGACCCTGCGTGAGGGGCAGTATACGTTCAACTTCGAGCAACTGGCTCGCAAGCGTTTCTCGCTCAAAGAAGGAGGACGACTTGACTTCCGTGGTGACCCGATGGCAGCTCTATAGACCTCAAGGCGGCCTATGACCTGACGGCCAACATCGCGAGACATCGATGCAGGACTCTCTACTCTTGCCCAGCGGACCAGCATCCCGGTGAGCTGCATCATCCGCTTAGGCGGAGTCATCACACGGCCAGAGATTGGTCTCGGTGTCGAGCTTCCCAGCTCTGAGCCCGAAGTAGAGCGTCGTCTACAGTCCTCCTCACGTCCGAGAGACGAACGTAATCGCCAGTTCCTCTCATCTGATGACCCTGGGAAGTTCTACACCACTGAGACCAAGCAGGGTACGACTACCGTCTCTAACGACCTAACCTCCTTGGCCACCCGACCCTCTCCGACCAACTGTCACGCCTCCTCGGCAACTTCTCCAGCGACATACAGATCGGTGCGAATATCCGCACCGCCAATAATGCACTTGAGAACACCGACATCGAGGCTCCTCTTCTCAGGTAGTTGGCTCGATGACCGCCTCCTCATCAATGGGAACGTAGGCTACCACGACAATCCGCTTCCTGGCTGGGAAACACATCGGAGAATTTGACCTGGAATACAAGCTCAACAAGCGGAACCCTGCGACTCAAGGGCTACAGCCACTACAATAGTAGTACCAATATGTACGTCAGTCGCTGACGACGCAGGGACTCGGCTTTATGTTCCAGCGCCGCTTTGACAGCCTCCAGAGCTCCTTTGCTCGCTGGAGACGCTGGACAAGTCCGACAGCATGACACGTCCCCTACCGCCCTGATAGCCTTCGCAAATAAGATACACGCCACGAGCTACACTCGCTCAGATTACGATAGAAAGCAAGGCGTATTCGCCCTGACTTTCCCTTGGCTATCGCATAGAAAAAGGCGTACATTTGCAACATAAGAGTACTGAACTCTCAACCCAATCATAAATATCAATAGTTATGAGCTTCCTCACACAAGACAAGCTGACGATCGTAGGGTGCCGCTGGCATGATCGGCTCAAACATGGCCCAGACGGCTGCCATGATGTCTCTCACCCCAACATCTGTCTCCTATGACCCCTTCCCTACAGGGGCTCGAAGGTGTAGCCGAAGAAAATCCGCCACTGCAGCTTCGAAGGTCTTAACCTCACCTTCACTTCAGACATCAAGGGAGGCACTCACGGGTGCTAAGTACATCGTCTCTTCGGGCGGTGCTCCTCGTAAGGATGGCATGACGCGCGAAGATCTCCTCAAGGGCAATGCCGAGATCGCAGCTCAGCTCGGTAAGGACATCAAGGCTTACTGCCCCGATGTACGCCACGTCGTCATCATCTTCAACCCAGCTGATATCACGGGGCTCGTGACGCTCATCCACGCCGGTCTACGTCCCGAGCAGGTGACCACGCTCGCAGCTCTTGACTCTACGCGCCCTGCAGAGTGGGCTGGCTAAGCACTTCGGCGTCGCTCAGAGCGAAGTCGTTGGGCTCGCACCTACGGCGGTCACGGCGAAGCTATGGCGGTCTTCTCCAGCGGTGCAACGGTCGCTGGTGAACCTCTCTCTCGCTCATCGGCACGGCTAAGCTCTCTGCCGAAACGTGGGAAGACATCAAGCAGCGCGTCACCAAGGGCGGTGCTACATCATCAAGCTCCGTGGTCGCTCTTCCTTCCAGAGCCCAGCTTACGTCTCTATCGAGATGATCCGCGCAGCTATGGGCGATGCCCCCTTCCGCTGGCCTGCTGGTTGCTTCGTCAACATCCCAGGCCTTGACCACGTAATGATGGGGATGGAAACGGTCATCGATAAGGATGGTGTCCACTACAGCCACGAGATCGAGGGTACCGAAGAAGAAAAGGCTGCCCTCAAGACAAGCTACGAGCATCTGGTCAAGATGCGCGACGAAATCATCGCTATGGGTGTCATCCCCGCAGTAGCTGACTGGAAGACTGTCAACCCTAACCTTTGGTCGAAGCGCACACAGCGCATCCTCTGACGCATAATCATTAAAGCGCAAGGCGACTACTACCGCTTCTCTCTCGAAGCACGTAGTAGTCGCCTTTGCGCTATAGTACCGCCATACACGTCTCTTACTCCTCAGCACCTATCTGCTCACCTTCCTCTTCCCCTGTAGGCAGCTTTGGGCACAAAGGAAGGTACTCTGCGTGATGAGCTACAACGTGGAGAACTTCTTCGACACCGAAGATGACCCTACCCACGATGATGATAGCTTCCTCCCCACAGGGGCGCATCACTGGACACGGGCTCGCTATCAGAGAAGATACAGCACATTGCCCAAGTCATCAGTGCTGTTGGTGACGAAGCCTTCCCTGATTTGATTGCTCTCACGGAGATCGAGAATGCCACCGTGCTCAGCGACTTGATCCACCGCACTGCGCTCGGAGAAGATGAACTACCGCTATGTACTTACCCACGGAGAAGACAAGCGTGGCATCACAGTGTAGCCCTACTCTACTCCCCTTCGACCTTTCGGCTCATCGCTGCGAGGAGATTCCCGTACCCACTTTCCTTTGATTCCCTACGACGCACACGTGCTTTACTACGTGTCACGGGACAAGTCCCCTCTGGAGATACGCTTCATCTCTTCGTCTGTCACCTACCCTCACGCCGTGGAGGAGCACTGAGTACAGCACGCTACCGTGACTATTGCTGCTCCCTTCTTCGCACGCAAGTAGATAGTCTGATGCGAATGGGAAGTCTACATACCCATTGCCTCCTCCTCGGAGACTTCAATGGTGATCCCGAAGAAGCCGCCACCACCGAAGCACTACATAGCCTACTTTATACGGCGGAGACCCCGATCAACCTTCTCCCTACAGCACAACTTCTCGCCCTACTACATCGGGGTATCAAGCAAAAAGTACCAGGAAGCTACTGCTACCAAGGGGTGTGGTCACAGCTGGATCAAGCGCACTAACCGCATCCCTTCTACAGAGGCAGGCGGTGGGCATCTTCACTATGTTGCAGGAGTGCCACCACAGTCGTCCGCCCCTTCTACACCAGCCGCCTCAGCGGAAGTGGGATGCTCGTGCCGTGGCGTAGCTATGGAGGCACCTTCTATCGAGGCAGATACAGCGACCATTTCCCTATCCGCTTGCTCCTTTCATGGGGTGAATACAGCTTACACACAAGAAAAAGGCATTGCTTCGTGTGAAGCAATGCCTTTTCAGTCTGAGCCGAAAGCCGGACTCGAACCGGCGACCTATTCACTACGAGATGAATTGCTCTACCAACTGAGCTATTTTCGGCGCACCTTTCCGAGGGTTATCCCTCAAAATGCGTTGCAAAGGTAGGTAATTATTTTAGATCTTCCAAAAGTTCTTCTAAGAAGCGATCAAGTTCCTCTCCTACACCTTCGAGCAACAGGCTCGATTTTGATGAGATCTTCATCCAAGAAGAGCAAGTCCTCAATGACGGTAAAAGTCAGGGCGAATCAGTTCGACAGAGAAGGGACGAGCAAAGCAAGGACGATTCCAAAAAGCCCTTCTGCTCCAGGCGAGTCACCAGTTCTCGAAGCGTCTCTATCGCCAAGGGTGAGGTTCACCCTCCCCTCCTGTCTCTGCCCAAGCAAAGACTGGCACGTGGCTAATCTCCTGATCCTCGTCATCATAGAGGTGCAGTGTACCCGTAGCACAATCAGCTAAGAGGAAAAGGTCTGTGATAGGGCGTGTGATGATCGGCGACTCTTCGCTGATCAAGGAAAGGAAGTGCTTTCTCAGGAGTTGTAGTTCCGTTCGTTGCTTTGCGACATAATGCTTCGTGTTCTATTTAGAAGAGGACTCACCAGAGGGTTCCTTGTCCGACACACAAAGGTAAGCAGGAATCTCCATTTCCCACATAGAGCACTACTCCGCTGTAGTTTTCTCACCAGACTTTCCACTGGAGAGGGCGATGCAGTCACGAAGCTCCAGCCTTCTTTTCCTCATCCATCTGCATACGTCTCAAGTAGGGTGAAGCCTCCATCCACGGGCTACGCCCTCCCATATTGCTCGCTGGGCAAAAGCAATATAAGTCGTGGCACGAGCTACTATTGGTCAGCGTGCGAGGCACTGTTGGTCAGCGTGCGAAGCACTATTTGGTCAGCGTGCGAAGCACTATTGGTCAGCGTGCGAAGCACTATTGGTCAGCGTGCGAAGCACTGATTGGTCAACGAGGCGGAGCACTATTGGTCCGAGCACAAAGCAATAGTGCTTCGCCCAGCGACCAATAGAGACCAGTGCAACGGTTTCCATAAAGAATAGATTGGCTCTCTATATCCGAGATCATAACAAGCAAAGAGGCATCGACAGCTCATCCGCAGGAAGCAGGGTGCTTGGATGCAGATCTCCCTCCCCTCGAGCTTGCGCTGAGGGCTGACTCAACCAATACCGCAGCCTTTGGAGAGTAGTAGTAAAAGTCGTGAAATAGTCTTACCTTTACGCTGTTCATACATCTATAAATCTCTAATTGAAAAGGATTATGTCTAAGTCCTCAAGTGGAAACTTCTTCCTCAGTCTGCTTATCAGGGGCTGCTGCAGGGGCAGCTGCTGCCTACTTCTCCGATCGCAATAGCGCGAAGCCTTCTCGGAAAACCTATCCAGCGGGGTAGAGCGTGCCCGTGACAGCATCGTCGAAGGCTACTGCGAGCGAAGAACCGCTATAACCGCTACCGCAATAAGCTCACCGCGAGACCAACGATCTGCTCGATGAGGTTGCAGATAACGATTAGTCTTCGCACACGAAGCCCTTCCTAAAAAGGCGGGAGGGCGAATACACGAGCGTGACGCTCCCCTATGAGGGGTCGTCTGCTGGTTCGTGTATTCGCCTCTCTTCTTCTCCTCCTTGTACAATAATATCGCAGTGCAAATGAAGTCTCAGTCAAGTGAGTTTTTCTCCATCTAAGTTCGCCCACCACCTCAGCGCACTCACTCGTGAGCGCATTGATATCACCGCCCTTTCCTTGGGTGGATCGGTCGCCAGAGGGAGTGCTAAGAGCGATCTTCTGGGGACTGCTTGCCTTCTTCTTCTTCTTCCTATTCCTGTCACTGGAACATGGCTTTGGGCTTTGCGCTTGGCACGTGGGCAGGGGATCACCTGCGATTGGGTTCCTCTACTTGGCCGTAGGCTATCTGGGAGCTCATTGTTCTGGTCACTACTACTTCGTCCATGGCTCACCAAGCGAGTGCGCGACCACGTCTCCCGACGTGCGCTCACCGAGACGCAGCGACTGAACATGCGCCTGGATCTCATCCCCTACCTTCGCCGACAGCACTATAATAGCCCCTCACGGGCAATACACCAGGAAGGCTCTTACCTCATCCCTCGAGCAAGCACGCTATCAGACCCTACTCCTACAGGATGAGACCTTCCCAAAGGTGGTCAAGGGCTGACGTACCTCCGAGATCATGGCTCAGACATCATCTCCGCCTATGCGCGCACTGGGGCCATCAACTATGCCTCCACGATACCCATCATCGGATCGCTCCTCGGCAAGATGGGCTATAAAGCCCACAAGGACGCCTTTCTTCTCTGAGAATAAAGACACCGACAAGCATGAGTGGTAAGTTGGGAAATTCAGCAAAATATGTCCCTTATCTGCAGACCGCCTGGGAGTTCGTTGCCCCAGCTCTGATCAGTGTAGCAGCCAGCAAGGCTCAAGGGTTCCTCTCCAGTCTATTCTTCAGAAAAAGCCAAGAAGAGCAAAAGAAGTTTCTGGGGATAATACCTCACCCTTTTCTTTCTCTTCCTACCGAGCACAAACCTCGATGCTAGGGGAAGTGGCTGGGGCATAAAGAAAGCTGACCTGGCCATCTCTCCCGAGATAAGCCAGGTCATTCGATTTATCACTTAAACGGTTTTACTATTTACAAGAGGCAATGCTATCTAAAGCCCTTATCACTCTCACAATGCAAAGGTAGACCAACACCACAAGGGCTACAATACCCATTTGTAATGATTATTAACGCTTCATCTACCTAATTTAATGGATTGTGGTCGGGGGGAGAATACCCTAACTTTGCCCTATAATCATCGGGTGATACCTATTTATCTCCCTTAGTATCCACAAACGATCTGTTCAATGAACTCATATAGACACCTCCAAGGTCACGCCTTCGTAGCACCATTCACAGCCCACACGCGCATCAGTGACGTCATATTAGGGAGCTCTGCAGCTCTGCTCATCATCTCACGCTTTGGTATTCCGCTTGGGCTGGGTGACCAGAGTATCGGTCAGGTATGTATTGAGCACAGCGTTGATATCAAGACCTTCCTCCTCCTGCTCAATAGCTCTATTATTGACAGCTACGAGCCTACCCCAGAGCTCATTGCCTCAGTGCATCTGGACAGCCTACTGAAGTACTTAACCAATTCCACTCATATTTCCTGGACTTCCGCCTGCCACTGATCCGTCAGCGCCTCCTTTCGGCCATGTCCAACTGCCCCCAAGACCTGATGTATGTGATACGCCGCTTCTTCGATGAATACGCCGAAGAGGTACGCAAACATAGAACTACGAAGACCGAGTCGTATTTCCCTATGCGCGCAAGCTGATGGCTGGCGAACGTGATAGCCACTACAACATCGGCATCTTCATCCAAGCGACACGACCAGATCGAGCTCAAGATCACCGAGCTGAAGAACCTACTTATCAAGTACTACATCGCTCCAACAGGCTGTGAGATGACCTCCGTCCTCAACAGATATCTTCTCTGTCGAAAGTCGACTTAGCTGGTCACAATTACATCGAAGATACCATATTCCACCCTTCATTGAATATCTGGAGAAGCAACAGGCTTAGCACTTCGCCCCTGTCCCGCTCCAGTGCGGGTATGACAGCATAATCAAGAACCCGCCACCATCCCATACAAGCTGATTTATCCCATGGTTACACCCATCAAGATAGCTATTGCAGAGCCATCCTCCATCGTGCGTGCGGGGCTGGAGGCTCAGCTACGCAAGCTACTGCACTACAAGGCTCAGATCATCTATCTCGCTTGACGACAACCGCAGAGAATGGCGGGATATAGCATCGGTCATCTCCGCCGACATTTTTCATCATCAACCCCTACTGACAGGGGCCTACGCCACGGCTTATCTCCCCACCTTCCCGAGCATACGAAGCTCATTGCACTCTGCTATGGGCTCTATGATGCTAGGGATACTCAAGGAGTTCAATGCCGCCATCCATCTGGCAGACTCCCCCACGCAGATCTCAGACACCATCGACCAGCTTCTACAGAGTGAGCCTTCGACGAGCCCTCTTGCCTCCGACTCTCAGGCACTCACCCCTCGCGAACGTGAAATCATCATCTGTGTAGTCAAGGGTATGACGAACAAGGAGATAGCAGGGTCAGCTCTATCTCTCGACACGCACGGTCATCACACACCGCCGCAACATCTCTAGAAGCTGCAGATCCACAGCCCCAGTGGTCTGACGATCTACGCCATCATGAACAAGCTCGTTGAGCTTGAGGACATCAAAGCAAGACCTCTGACCGCCGCCTCGCCTCAAGACCGGGCATATCATCCCCCAACGACTCCTGCTGACAAAAGTTTGTTGGGGGACTACTTACTCTTATATTATGTAGGATAAACAGCGAAGTCACGAAGATGCTCTGTACAAAAGGAAAGGCTATCAAGAGTGGCGAGTGGGGAGGCTACATAATTCCTCTACACTCAAGTAACTACCGCCATAGGGTAAGGAGCATATTGCGCGGAGTAGCGAGTGCACGGGCGTGAGCCATAGGGAAATCCGTATATTTGTACACTATAATACGTTCATTCGCCACAGCATGAAATTTACTGTCACCAGCAACGACCTGCTCCTACAGCTCCAGGCTGTCGCCAAGGTCATCAATCAGAAAAAGCGTAGCTGCGGTCCCCGTACTCAATATCCTCTTCGAGCTGCAGGGGCAATATACTTACCCTCACCGCGCAGACCAGAGCAACCGCTTGACCTGCTCCCTGGAAGTCAACAGCAAGCTGAAGACGGCGCCTTCGCCGATGCGAAACAATATCGTCCTCGATGCCATCAAGGGCTCTCCGACCAGCCCATCGAGATCGAAGTCGATAGCGAAGGAGGTAAGGCTACTATTACTTATAGTAACGGACACTATAGCTTCCTCTCCACTTCCGCCGATGTCTACCCAGAAGGACTCGAACTCAATGCCGCCCACACCTTTCGTGATGCCCGCACAGAGCCTGCTGAAGGGACTGGAACGCACGCTCTACGCTGCCAGCGATGACGACACACGCCCCACTATGACTGGGGTCTATCTCGACTTCTTCCCCGACCAGCTCGTCACCGTAGCTTCCGACGGTCGTATCCTCGTGCGCTACACCGACTCCAACATCAAGTGCGGAGAGACGGCATCCTTCTGTCTACCAGCTCGTATTGCCCAGCTCCTGACTCGTGGCATCCTGCCAAGGAAGCCGGAGAAGTCACGCTGAGCTTTGACGAACGCAATGCCAGCTTCACGACTTCAGCGGTTCGCTCACGGCTCGCCTACTCGAAGGAAATTCCCCAACTACAACTCCGTCATCCCGACCAACTCGGTACACAACATCATCGTCGATGAGGATCAGCTCTTCTTCGCCTCGAAGCGCGTTTCCCTCTTCTCTAACCGTGCCAGCAGCCTCGTCATCCTTGACTTCGCCGACGATAGCATCCGCATCACGGGGCAAGACCTTGACCTCTCCATCGCAGCAGAAGAGACCATCTCTTGCTCGGGTCAGCAGGCTGGTACGCGTCTGCGCATCGGCTTCGACTTCAGCTACCTGCAGCGTCTTCTGCAGAACGTGTCAAGCGAACAGATTCAGTTCAGCCTCAATGACCAGACGCGCGCTGGAGTCATCACCCCACTGACCTGTGACGAAGGTATCGACATCACAGCTCTGATCATCCCGATGAAGCTCTTGGGCGAATAAGCGAGCGTACGCCATCTCTTTACATCGCTATGAAGCTCAACCTACAGCGCCCGCTTGTCTTCTTCGACTTGGAGACAACGGGCGTGCAAAATACTCGTGACCGCATCGTCGAGATCTCCATCGTCAAAGGTGCACCCCGATAGCGAGCGCGAGACCAAGACCCGTCGCATCAATCCTGGGATGCCCATCCCCCGAAGCCCTACAGCCGTGCACGGTATCACGGATGCCGACGTAGCCGATTGCCCGACCTTCGCGCAAGTGGCTCGAAAGCCTCTACACGTGGCTGGAGGGCTGTGACATCGCTGGCTTCAATTCAACCGCTTCGATGTGCCGATGCTCATCGAAGAGTTCCTGCGTGCTGGGGTTGCCGTAAAGCTTTGATGACCGCTACTTCGTCGACGTGCAGACGATCTTCCACAAGATGGAGCAGCGCACCCTCGAGGCGGCATACAAGTTCTACTGCGACAAGACGCTGGAGAATGCCCACTCAGCAGAAGCCGACACCCTCGCCACGGTCGAAAGTACTGGAAGCACAGCTGGATCGCTATCCCGAAGACCTGACGAACGACATCCCTGCCTTGGCAGAGTTCTCCACCCACGGCAAGCGCGTCGACTTCGCTGGACACTTAGCCTACAACGACAAGGAAGAGATCGTCATCAACTTCGGTAAGTACAAGGGCGTACCCATCACGGATGTATTCCGCAAAGACTCAGGGGTACTACAACTGGGTCATGGGCGCACAGTTTCCTCTTGAGACCAAGCGCTGGTTCTCACGCCTCTACCAAGAGACACGCAAGCTATAATGAGCATCCTCCACGGTAAGCATATCGTCCTCGGCATCTCAGGGGAGTATCGCAGCCTACAAAGCCGCCGTCTTGACACGTCTGCTAGTACGCAAAGGGGCTGAAGTACAGATCGTCATTACCCCTGCAGGCAAGGAGTTTATCACCCTATCACCCTCTCGGCACTCAGCTCACGCCCCGTCATCAGTGAGTTCTTCAGCGGACGTGATGGCACGTGGAATAGCCACGTGGACATCGGTCTGTGGGCGAATGCTATGGTCATCGCACCAGCTACCGCCTCGACCATAGGGAAAGATGGCGCACGGGTGGCAGACAATATGCTTCTGACGACCTACCTCTCGATGAAGGCTCCGTCTTTTCGTTGCCCTGCGATGGACTTGGATATGTTCGCTCGATCCCTCGACGACGGACAACCTCGACCTGCTGAGTCAGCGTGGCAACTTCATCATCGAGCCCTCAGTCGGGCGAGCTGGCGAGCCACTTAGTCGGCAAAGGGCGGATGGGAAGAGCCCGAAGGTATTAGCAGCTCTCGGTTTCTTCTCCTCCACGCTGGACTACGAAGGGCGTCAGGTGGTGATCACAGCAGGGGCCAACACAGAACCCATCGACCCCGTACGCTTCATCGGCAATCACTCCACAGGGCGTATGGGCATTGCCTTGGCAGAAGAGTTCGCACGCCGTGGCGCGGAAGTTGAGCTCATTCTTGGGCCTTCTTCGCTCAAGCCATCCGAAGCCATTCGCACCACACGCATGACGACCGCCGAGGAGATGCTGCAAGCCACCGAAGAGTCATAGGGGATGCCGACATCGCGGTCTTCACCGCTGCGGTAGCAGACTACCGTCCTCGCTACCATCACGGCGAGAAGATCAACGCGCGAAGGTCGGGAAGCGATGGATCTGGAGCTCGTCCTGAAATCCGATATAGCCGCCACTCTTGGAGAGCACAAGCGACCAGATCAGTTCTTCGTTGGCTTTGCCTTGGAGAGCAATGCGGGTGTAGAAGAAGCCAAGCGCAAGATGCACGACAAACACTTCGATGCCATCGTGCTCAACAGCCTTCAGGATGCGGGTGCTGGCTTCGCCCACGAGACGAACAGGTTACTATCTTCGATCGTGAAGGCTCTATCGAAGCCTACGAGGCTGAAGAGCAAGGATGCTGTAGCCCACGACATCGCGAGCTTCATCATCAAGCGACTCGGCGAATAATCCCCTTCCTTCCATCGAGCCTGATGCACCGACTCATCCTCCTGCTCCTTTTTCTTCGTCTGTGGAATACTGCAGCCACTGCAGGCGCAGGAACTTCATGCGACCGTAGAGCTACGAAGTGAGGGCATTAGGGTGCCGAAGGACAAGTGCATCAGCAAGCCCTTCAGCGTCAGCTCACAGATCTACTCAGTCGCACACGCTGGACGGACTTAGCCTATAAGGAGGGAGGCGTATCGAAGCACACTTCCTCTTCACCCTGCACGCACGAAGCGAAGCAGGGGAATATCAGTGAGCTGATCATCTCAGCCCATCGTCCCGTCTATGGCACAGACTACAAGAGCCCGACCCTCCTTCTGCGCGATCCTCACGTTACCTTCACCTACCTCCAGGTGAGTCACTTACCTACAAGAGACCGAACCCGAGCATCCCCTCGTGGCTCTCTGCTCCTTCTATGCCCTGTACGTCATCGCCAGCGACCTCGATAGCTTCTCCCCCCTCGGAGAAGTCGCCTTCAGGCTCGACTGAGTGCGCTGGTCGCATCAGCGGCAAGTCATCCAGACTGGAAGGGCTGGAACACCCATGAGCGTGGTCTGTCCGAGCACGCCGCTTGGAGCACTTCACCTCACAGGAAGACAGGCCCTACCGCCAGTGCTGGTATCGCTATCATCGTGAAGGCTTGGACCGCTTAGAGTCTAAGCGTGAGGAAGCGCACAGCACCCTCCTCCAGGTAGTGAAGGAGCTCTCAGAGCTACACGAAGCCATCCCCGCACCATAGCCCTCACCGACTGGGAGCAGACGAAGCTCCCCGAGCTCATACAGCTCTTCCGCTCCGCTCCCGAAGCCGAGCGTCGTCGTCTCTCGAGTACCTTCGTCAGCTCTTCCCCACGGAGGAAGAACGCCTGCGAACACTCCACTAATCCCCCTTGGTTATGCTTCAGAGTCTCAGCATTCGGAACTTTGTGCTCATCGACGAGCTGACCATTCAGTTCACGCCCACTTCTCCGTCATCACGGGTGAGACGGGGGCTGGTAAAGAGTATCATCCTCGGAGCTATTGCCCTCTTGATGGGGCAGCGTGCCGACAGCTCCACCATTCGCCCCGGAGCCGATCGATGCATTATCGAAGCCCACTTCACGCACTTAGATGCCGTCGGGGCTATGCTCGAGGAAGAAGATATCGACAGCGACGAAGAGGAATGTATCGTACGCCGTGAGATCACAGCCAAGGGTAAGAGCCGTGCTTTCGTCAACGACACCCCTGCCTCGCTTCCAGCTCCTCAAGCGACTAAGTGAATACCTCATCGATATCCACTCCCAGCACAAGAACCTCCTCCTCGGGGATGCAGGGTTTCCAGCTCTCCGTCCTCGACCTCTATAGTAGAGAATTGTCCCTGCTTGAAGAGTATCAAGCTACCTTCCGCACCTTCCGCAGTGAGCAGCGTGCCTACGAAGAGGCCTGCCAAGAGGCCGAAGACCTGCGCCGTGAGCAGGATTACCTACAGTTCCAATACGACCAGCTCGAAGAAGCAGAGGTAGAGTCTGGCGAACTGGAGGCCCTCGAAGAAGAGGGCGCCAGCTCTCGCACGCCAAGAGATTCGTGACGAACTCCAGTGGTGCCGCCTCCGCTCTCGAAGATGATGATCGTGGTGCCTTGCCTGCCCTCTTCCACGCCCTACGCGCAGTCGAGAGCATCCGCCGCTACCACACGCCTGCTGTCGAGTGGTGCGAGCGACTGGAGAGCGCACGTATTGAGCTCCAGGACTTGGCCAGCACGATGAGCGATGAAGCGGAGAGTGACCTTCAGTCCCAAGCGTCTGGCGAAGGTAGAGGCACGCTTAGACCTACTTCGGGGCTACTTCACAAGCATAGTCTGACGACTTGCGACGAACTGATCGAGCTACGTGACGACCTCTCTAACCGCCTCGAGCAGATCAACTCTTCGGATGAGCATCTTACGGCACTCTCCACGGCGCTCCAAGCTCGAGAGGCAGAAGTTCTTCGCCTCGGCACAGCTCTCAGTAAGACACGCTCCGAAGCTGCTCGCGCCATCGAGCACGCTCTCATCACCACCCTCCACGAATTAGGGAATGCCACGTGCGCTTCCCTTATCCGGCAGGAAGCCCACAGCACCCCCACCCTTTTAGGGGCTTGACCACATTACCTTCCTCTTCTCGGCGAACAAGGAGATCGAGCCCGAGCCTGTCGCTGACATCGCCTCTGGTGGGGAAATATCACGTCTGATGCTCGCCCTCAAGGCGCTCATCGCTGACCGCCGTAGCCTCCCGACCATCATCTTTGACGAGATCGACACGGGCGTATCGGGCGAGACGGCCGAGCGCATCGCTACGATACTGCGTCGTATGGGACAGAGTATGCGGGTCTTGGCTGTGACGCACCTTCCTCAAATAGCAGCAGCGGGCGAAGACCACTTCTACATCTACAAGGAGCACGGCGAAGAAAGCACCCGAAGCTACATCCGACACCTCGACACTAAGGAGCGTATCAACGAAATCGCGCGTATGCAGAGCGGTAGCAAGCTCACCGAAGTCACACGCGCAGCAGCACAAGCCCTCTTAGAGACGGCACAAGGCTAAGCCTTCATACCCACAGAGCTAACCACAGCTGCAAAAAATAATATAAGAGGAGGCATGCACGCTATCACGATGCGCCCCCACTCTCCAGCCTTGGCATACTCTTTTGCTTCAGCTGCATCACGAGATATTTATTCACTAACCTCCGCCATCTAAGCGAGCTAAACTCCCAGCCCAAGAGATGGCTTAAAAACAATCAGTAAGCAATGAAACTCCCTAAAGTGGGTCATCCCCGTAGTCGTCATCGTCCTCCTCGCTCTCTGGGGGATCTCAAAGTACAATGGCTTAGTGACCATCGACCAAAACGTCAAGAGCCAATGGAGCCAAGTAGAAAACCAATATCAGCGCCGTAGCGACCTCATCCCTAACTTGGTGAATGTCGTCAAGGGGCTACGCCACGCACGAACGTGAGACCCTGAAGGAGTCATCACCGCACGTAGCAAGGGCGACCTCAACGACCATCAATGCCAGCAATATGGACGAGGCTACATTGAAGCGCTTCCAGCAGAACCAAGATGCCCTATCTTCGGCTCTCTCTCGCCTCTTGGTCGTAGCTGAGAAGTATCCCGACCTGAAGGCCAATGAGCAGTTCCTCGATCTTTCGAAGCAACTCGAAGGAACAGAAAACCGCATCGCCACGGCACGTCGTGACTTCAACAACGCAGCTCAGGAGTACAATACGCAGCGTAACAAGTTCCCCACGGTCATCATCGCTGGGATCACGGGCTTCCGTGAACGTCCTTACTTCGCGGCTCAAGCTGGGAGCGAAGTTGCGCCTACCGTGGACTTCTCGACGAGGCAAGTAAGCCCTTCGTCTGACCTATGACAGAGCATCGGATGCGTCATCTCCTTCGCTATCTGCTCCTTCTTACCCTCCTCTGCTTCACTCCACTCGCTCTGTGGGGCGAAGGGAAGGCGTACACTCCAGAGCTGGTACCGAAGGTCTTTGCGACCGACAGTACTCGCCTCTTCTCCGACCCAGAGGGATATGTGAGTCCCGAGGACGGGAGCGAATCGATGCGGCACTCTACGAGCTACGCCGCACAACTGGGATCGAGTTTGTCACGGTCATCCTCCCCAGCATCGGAGAGCGAGATATGAGACCTTCTCGACCGACCTCTTCCGACTATGGGGCATAGGCTCGAAGACACGCAATGATGGGCTCTTGCTCCTCATCGTGATGGACCAGCGCACGGGTACGCTTCGAGACCGGCTATGGCCTCGAAGGAATCTTGCCTGACGTGCTGGCCAGTCGCATACAGCGGCAAGAGATCCTACCACGGATGCGCCAAGGGATTATGAAGGTGCTATATATAATGGAGTGATCGCCGTGGGGCAAGTAATCCAGGCGAAGGCTACACCTCCGACCGCAGGACGGCACAGGGGACAGCAGAATCCCCTACCAAGATCCTCCTTGTCCTCTACGCACTCACGATACTTGCCGCAGGCTATGGTGCCTTCTCCAGCCTACGAGAAGAAGTTGCGCACTCGGAATGCCCCCAAGAGGCGCGCGAGCTCGACTGACGCAGATAGAATCTCGCTGCAAGACCTACCCCATCCTACTCGACATCCTTTGTCTTCCCGTTGGGCTACTCTGCCACCTCTATGCTCGTCGGATACGGGATGCGAGTACATCTACGTGCTACCCTCTGTCCCCAGTGCCGACGGCGGACAATGACCTCTATCGGCATCCGAAGGCTGGAAATACCTGACGCCTGCCGAACAGAAGGAGATGGAGGTCGGCTCCCGTACCTACAGCGTCTATCGCTGCACCCACTGCCACTATACCGAGGCATATAGGGTCGTGACCTCAGCGACCAGTGGATGCGTTGCGATCGGTGTGGAGCACGCACAGTTACCCTCGAGAATCGTGAGCTCTTCCAAGGCGGACGCTATGAGCGTCTACACTTCCGCTGTCTACACTGTGGTAATAGTTCTCACAGCGATCACCGCCGTCGGTCCGAGCAAGACAATCTGACCAAGCTCTTACTCCTCGATGCCCTGCTCAGCGGAGCAGATCGCCGTGGCGGAGGTGGTGGTTTCTCTGGTGGTGGAGGCTTTGGCGGGAGGGAACTTCGGAGGAGGTTCATCTGGTGGCGGTGGTGCCACAGGAAGCTGGTAATCGCCCTCACTTATCCTTGTTGCCCTATGACTTACTCAAAGTCACAGGGGGCAACTTCATCAAGCCCCTACCTGAGATAAACGGAGCTTCCTCAGCGCACGCTTTTTGCCTTAGAGATTCAAGGAGTATCTTCTCTATGTTCCTTATCTTTGCTTGGCATTTTACAAGGATATAGTCCCACGATACACCACAATGAATACCCTCTCCCCCATCCCCTTGACGCACTCATCATCGGTGCTGGCCTGACTGGCCTCACGACAGCCTATCACCTCAAGCAAGCAGGATTCAGCCTGCACCTCATCGAGGAAGAGAGCGTGCAGGAGGAGTCATCGAGAGCTACCAAGAAGGGGCTTCATCTATGAGTCTGGCCCAACGACTGGTATCATCAGCACGCAGCTGTTCCTCGCCTTTTTGTCCAACTTCCCAGGCTTGATGCGTATAGCTTCGTCCGAAGCCAATTGTCGCCTCATACTCAGAGCCTGGGGAAGAAAGAAAGGGACAACAGACCTTTCTTCCTCTACCCACTTCGCCTCTTGCGGGGCTAAGAACTCCACTCTTCACCTAAAAAGACAAGCTAAACATCCTCCTCGAACCCTTCCGTGCTCAAGGATGCAGAGAGGATGAATCCATCGCAGAGCTGGTCGTGCGCCGTCTGGGCAAGAGCTTCCTCGACTATGCCGTAGAATCCCTTCATAGGAGGTATCTGCAGGCGATCCGCATCGCTTAGTGACACGCTATGCCCTACCTAAGCTCTACGCTCTCGAGGAGCAATATGGTAGCTTCATCCGTGGTGCTATCGCCAAAGCACGCGAACCCAAGGACGAAGAGGCACGGGCGTAACGAGGAAATCTTCTCCACCGCCGGCGGTCTCTCTCTCGCCTCACGGAGGCACTGGCTACACGTAGGCACGGAGCACTTCTCTCTGGGGGTCCCTGACTGCCGCATCACACACACCGAAGAGGGACTATATGAGCACGCTTCACGACACAAGAAGGTACGCAGACGCTCTGCGCACGCCACCTCATCACGACGGTACCTGCACCATCCCTCAGCGACCTGCTCCCTTTCTCACCGCTGAAGACCTCGCTCCGATCACCTCTCTTCGCTATGCCCCCTCATCGTCCAAGTCACGTGGGGATGCGCTCACTCAGCTTCCACACTTCTATACCTTCGGCGGCTTAGTACCTTCGCACGAAGACCACCAGCTCTTAGGTATCCTTCATCCCTCGGCGTGCTTCGACGATCAGAGCTCCCCAGAGTGTACACTTCTCTCGATTTTCCTCAGGGGAATGCGTGCACCAGAAGTCATCGACTACTCGGATGAAGAGATTGAAGCACTTGTAAGCGAGCGACTCCAGCGCCTGCTCGGGATCACTGGCACTCCTGATCTCTTCCGCATCTTCCGCCATCGGATGGCCATTCCTCAGTATGAAGCCTCCTCGGGAGCACGCTTGGATCGCATCTCCGAGGCTGGAGGTCGCTTCTCGGGACTCCATTTAGCTGGAGCGATCCGTGATGGCATCAGCATCCCCGACCGCATCAAGCGGGGAAACCTTGGCGCGCCTCATCCAACAGGAGCTATATGCCCACCAATAAGAGCAGCTACTCCGAGCGAACGAAGAGATCCTTCGGGTCACGCTCCTCGGAAGTGCCTCAAACGCCTTCTTAGTCCTACTGAAGCTCTTCGTCGGAATAGCTGGGCATAGTAGTGCGATGATCGCCGAAGCCATCAACTCTATCTCGGACTTCCTCACCGACATCATTGCGCTCATTTTTATCCGCATCTCAGGGCAAGCCCAAAGACCAAGACCACCACTACGGACACGGGAAGTTTGAGACGCTCGCCTCGGTGGTGATGGCGGTCGTGATGATGGGGGGTGGGGCTACTCCTACTCTATCAGAGCCTGGTCACCATCATCCGGACTATGGAGCGGAACGGCAGTACTCTCCTTGCCCAGTCGCTGGACGCTCCTCGTCTCCTCCATCTCACTCCTCATCAAGCTGTACCTACATCGCTATACCCATCGGTGGGCGCTGCGTCTCAAAAGTGCCGCTCTCGAAGCCAAAGCCCTCGATCACCGCAGTGACACCTTGACACTACTCACCGTCCTCCTCGGTATCTCGGGAGCGATCTTCCTTGGGGAGAAGTGGCTTTTTCCTCGAGCCTCTGGCGGCAAGCATCGTGAGCCTCTTCATCATAAAAATGGGATGGAGCGTCCTTCGCCCTGCCTTTGACGAACTGACCGAAGTAAGTCTCAGCCCCTCTGTCGAAGGCGAGGATCACCGGGATCATCCATGCTATCCCCTACGTCGAAGGTATCCACCGCCTGCGCACCCGAGTATCGGAGGAAACTACGCCATCAAGTAGACCTCTTGGTAGATGGACGTATGAGCGTAGCCGAAGGGCACGACATCACCCTACGTATCGAGCGAGAGTTACGCTCTCGTTATGGTGCGATGACCCACGTCACCATCCACGTAGAGCCCACACTCCCCCTATAGACAACTACCATAACACCTTACCCCAACGAATAAGCCAATGAAGATCGAAGCAACGAAGATCACCCTCCACGAGATGCGCTTCTACGCCTACCACGGCGTCTTTGCACAGGAGCAGCGAGTCGGCAATCACTTCATCGTCGAGCTCTCTTTCTGGGCGGATATGGCAGGAGTCTACACCGAGATGAGCTGGAAGAAACCATCAGCTATGCCGAGGTCTATGAGGGTCATCAAGGCGGAGATGGCCATTCCATCACGCCTTTTGGAGCACGTCGTCGGGCGCATCGCAGACGACTCTTCACCACCTTCTCTCGTATGCAACGTATTGTCCTGACCTTTGAGCAAGTGCAATCCCCCTTCCCTGGGGAAGTGCAGACCGCCTCATTTACCCTTGAGGCCAGCCGTAGCTAAGCCACGACTCCGCTCCGCTCAACACGCAGAGGGATAGCACCAGCCACCAGACTGGTGCCATCCCTTCGCTGGAAATACGGATATAAAGAAACAGCCGATATACTTCTCAGTATATCGGCTGTTTCTCAACGAGAGGGGGACTTGAACCCCCGACCTTCGGATTATGAATCCGACGCTCTAACCAGCTGAGCTATCTCGCCGCCTCTTGTGAAAGCACTGCAAAGGTAGAACAAATCTTTTTATTTCTGCAAGAATATAGCGGTTCCACTACCGCTGGCCCATCCCACATCCAGCACAACTCTCTGATAATCAGCAAAGGTATTTGGAGGATAAAACGTAGGATGCACTCTCTACGACTTTTGCTTGGAGTGATTATACCACTCTATATCAACGCCACTATTCTACGCAGGGAGGGCATCCTACTTCCCCTCTTTGGGGACTTCATCCCCTAAGTGAGCATCGCATCAAGCAATACTGATCGCTGAGGGGGCACTATTGGTCGAGAAGCAAAGCAGTATGGGTCGACACCACCGATCACTACTGATCAGCGTGCCGACCAGTAGTGATCATCCACCCTCGTCAGAAAAGACTATTGCATCATAGAGTACACGCTACAGACCAAGCTTGAAGGAGCATACCATCCAGCGGATGAGCCCTACGCACTTTTGCCACAAACACCTAATAAATACTACCTTTGTAGTCTCATAATGCAGTAACAAAGGGATCATCCTCCCCCTGCCACTTATCACAAATATATCTACCGCTTATGTCGATCATACAGTCCCTGCTACAAGCTACATCTGAAGCTGTGCAATCTCTATATGGGCAGCAACCTACTCCCCAGCAACTTCAATTCCAAAAGACACGCAGTGAGTTCGAAGGACAATGGACGCTTGTCACCTTCCCCCTACTTAAAATTTCACACAAGAACCCCGAGGTGACAGCTCAAGAAATAGGTGCGTATCTACAAGAGCATTGTACCTTGGTCTCTGGCACTCAAGTCGTCAAGGGCTTCCTCAATCTAAGCATCGCACCTGCAGCTTGGATCGAGGGACTTCAACGATATCCGTAGCGACAAGGCCTTTGGACATAAGCAAGCCTCTGCCGATGCTCCCTTTGTCATGGTCGAGTATTCATCTCCGAATACCAACAAGCCTCTGCATCTGGGGACACGTGCGTAATAATCTACTGGGCTATAGTATCGCTCGTATCCTGAGGGCTTCAGGCAATCGAGTCTTCAAGACTAATATCGTCAACGACCGTGGTATCCATATCTGTAAGTCGATACCTGCTTGGCAACGCTGGGGAATGGTGCTACGCCTGAGTACGGGTAAGGGCGACCACCTCATCGGTGACTTCTACGTCCTTTTCTGACAAGCACTACAAGGCTGAGCTCCACAGCCCTCATGGCCGAGGGAAAGGAAGAAGCCAGAAGCTGAGCTTCACCTCTGATGGCTGAAGCTCGTGTATGCTCCGCCGTTGGGAGGATGGAGATGAAGATCACGTCCCTTTGAGTATGTGAACTCGTGGGTCTATGCCGGCTTCGACTGAGACCTACAAGCGTATGGGTGTGAGCTTTGATGAGATTTACTATGAGTCAGAGACCTACCTCCTCGGCAAGGAGAGGTACTGCGTGGCTTGGAAGAAGGTAAGTTCGTCCAGGATCCCGATGGCTCTGTATGGGCAGAACTTCACGGACGAAGGGCTTGATCGCCAAGATCCTCCTCGCTCTGACAGCACCTCGGTCTATATCACTCAGGACATTGGTACTGCGAAGATGCGCTTCGACAAGCATCCCATCGACAAGATGGTCTATGTCGTAGGTAATGAGCAAGAATATCACTCAAGGTACTCTCTCCTTCTTGACCGATTAGGCTATGCCTTCGGCAAGGGATTGGTACACTTCAGCTATGGGATGGTCAGGCTTCCTGATGGCAGATGAAGAGCCGTGAAGGCACGGTCGTCGATGCTGATGACTTGATGGACGAGATGACGGCTACGGCACGCGCCCTATCGCCGAAGAGCAAGGAAAAGCCAAGGATATGACTGCAGAAGAGGCAAACGAGGTCGCACGTCGTGTCGGGCTCGGATCTCTGAAGTACTTCATCCTCAAGGTTGACCCCCGAAAGAATATGACCTTCAACCCCAAGAGATATTGACTTCAATGGCAATACGGGCTCGTTTGTCCAGTACACCTACGCTCGTATTCGTCGCTTGATCCGTAAGTCGGAGGACGCAGGTATTACCTTCCCTCATCCTTTGCTGGGCTCACCATCTCCACGAAGGAGCAGGGCTCATTGCTAAGATCGCCGAATATGCAGAAGCAGTCACTGAGCAGCTCGCACCTACAGCCCTGCTGTCATCGCCAACTATGTATATGACCTGGTGAAGGGTACAACCAGTTCTACCACGACTTCTCCATACTCAAGGAAGAGAATGAAGAGCTTCGTGCCTTCCGCCTTGCGCTCTCCGAAGTCGTTGCTCGCTCGATTGCCTCTGGCTTCGCCCTCTTGAGGATTGAGATGCCCGAGCGCATGTAGTACACTGATTGAGCATCAGACCGATCATTGATGGGGGCTATCCTGCTATGCAGCAGGGTAGCTCTCATTGTCTCAAGTGTTTTCGTATCTTTCAGGAAGCATAGCTTACACTTCACCCTTCGTCGTAGTACAGTCTATATGTTCATTCCAGCTCAAGAACAACAGATATACAGAGCTACTCGCCACCTACTTAGCCTCCTCTATCCACGGATCGAAGCGAGGGCATCTTCTACAGGCGCACGTGGCTTACTAAGGCACTCGAAGAGGGAGTCTTTGCCTCCTCTGAGCAGGAAATACACACGATTCCGAACTTCATGCACAGCTGGAGGTAGCTTGTCTCATCCATCGCGAGCTTGGGCTCAACGTGCACTCCATCCTTGCCGTACTGCTCTACACGCCCTTCTCTGCTGGACACATCTTGCAGGACGAAGTGAGAGCTCACCTGCGGAGAAGAGGTGCTTCGCCTGCTCCATTATTAGGACGCACCTCTGAGCTCTATATGCGTAAAGGAAGCTATCAGCTCAGAGAACTTCCACAACCTCCCTCATCTCGATGGACTGAGGATATGCGTGTCGTACTCATCATCATCGCCCTATCGCCTCTACCTACTGCGTCACGCTCGATGATTCGCCGAGCTGAAGACCACCGCAGTGAGTTAGCCTCAGAAGTCTCCTTCCTCTATGCTATAGCACATAGACTGGGGCTCTATAAGATCAAAGGAGATGGAAGACCTCTGTCTGATGTACCTTCAGCCGAAGATCTACGGATTCATCATCCGCAAGCTCCCGTGAGACCAAGATGTGCGTGACGCTTATATAGCTGAGTTCATTCGGGTCGTACGTGAGACCTTAGCACGAGAATTGCAGGATATTCCCTTTGAGATGAAGGGACGCGTCAAGAGTGTCAGCTCCATCAGCAACAAGCTCAAGAAGCCCCCTTTGAGGATATATACGATGTCTTTGCTATCCGCATCATCGTGGATGCCACCTGAACGTGAGCGTCAGGTCTGCTGGCAGATTTACTCCATCGTAGCGGATATGTATCGCCCTAACGAGCGACTCAAGGACGGATCACTCGATACCGAAGAGCAATGGCTATGAGAGCCTGCACACAACGGTCTTGGGACCAGAGAACCGCTGGGTAGAGGTACAGATACGCCCAAGCGTATGGATGCCACGCAGAGCAAAGGTGTCGCAGCACACTGGAGATATAAAGGTATTCGTAGTGAGTGTGGCTTGGATGAGTTCCTCGCACTCAGTACGTGAGGCATTAGAGTCCGTCCGTGATGAAGCGCCATGGACAGAAGAGGGAGAAGCGTCAGACGCTGGAGTCTTCTCCTGACTCCGAAAAGGCTCAGGAGGTCTATGTCTTCACGCCTAAGGGGCGAGATCATCAAGCTACCTCCAGGGGCTACCCTACTGGACTTTGCCTTCACCATACACAGTCGTATCGGAGCAAGGGCTATCTCAGGCAAGGTCAACGGCAAGAACGTCTCCCTACGTCACCAACTCAAGAATGGAGACAACGTGGAGATCATCACCTCTCCCCAACAAACGCCCAAAGCAGGCTGGCTATCTATCGTAGTTAGTCCCAAAGCCAAGGCCAAGATCCGAGCAGCTACTCCGTGCAGAAGAAGAAGCTGGTATCGGTGTGGCCAAAGAGATGATGCATCGACGCATCAAGAACCGTAAGCTACCATTTGACGAAGCAGCCTTCATACGCATCACTCAGCGCAAGGGATACAAGACGCTCTCCGACTTCTATCGTGACCTGACAGCCATAGTGAGATCGACATACAAGACTTCCCTCAACCTCTACGAGCAGGAGCTATCAGCAGCTTCCTCCTAGAAGCTCAGCTGACCTTTGGCTCTGCTCGCTCTGCTGAGGACTTCACCTCATCAAGAGCCGGAGGATAAGGATAATCCTCAGCACATCTGAGGTCTTGATCTCAGATCGAGGACTCACAGGCGTTGCCTACAGCTTAGCTCAGTGCTGTCGTCCCTCTACGGAGATGAGGTCTTCGGGCTGGTCACGACTACTGAGGCATTAAGGTACATCGCATGAACTGCCGAATGCCCCCGGACATGTTCGCCAACCCCCACACAAGATTATCTGCGCCAAGTGGAACGGAGAGACTGGGAGCGCACAAATCGCCTCCATAGAAGTGGTGGGCGGGATGAACTATCCATCGCTACGAACATCACCTCACTGATCCGCAAGGAAGCGGGTGTCAAGCTCCGTAGCTACTCCATCCAATCCAAAAGATGGGCTCTTCCACTGGCTCCTTCGTGCTCTACGTCGAGCGCCGTGAAAGCCCTAAGCCATACTCATCAAAAATACGGAGTGCCTCTGGCGTCAAGCACGCAGAGCTATCCACTCGAGCTATAAATGGACCGATCACTCTCAACACTTATCACCGCTATGAATATCACCCGAACGTGAGCTCAAATACTTGGGCCTTCTCTCCAAGCAATACCCTACTGCAGCATCGGCTGCCTCCAGAAATCATTAACCTCAGAGCCATCCTCAACCTACCTAAGAAGTGCGGAGCACTTCCTCGCAGACATCCACGGCAGAATACGAAGCCTTCATCCACGTACTAAAGAATGCTTCGGGAACTATCCGAGTCAAGGTGAGAACCTCTTCCTAGGACAGATACGCGAGACAGGGCTTCGCCAGCTAGCACCCTCATTTACTATCCCAAAGAGGCTTGGAGCGACTCGGTCAGCAAGACCTTCTTAGTAAGGACTGGTACAAAGGTCACCCTTAACTCAGCTGATTAAGGTACTGCAGTGCGTCGAGAGAAATACACGCGCTCCAAGGTACGCAGAGGCTCTACCTTCGCAGTATGGCTACATCACCCAGGAACTGACTCACGAGGATAGTATGAATCGAAGAAGTCCGCCTACGTCGGTGCTATCTTAGACACCATCATCGACACAGGACAGGCTGATGACTTCATCATCGCTATCAGCGAGACCATCCAGCGTCTGGCGATTGACCGCCTACACATCGTCGGAGATGTCTTCGACCGAGGTCCTGGTGCGCAGTTCATCATGGACAAGCTCTTGACCTACCACAATGTCGATATCCAATGGGGAACCACGACATGCTCTGGATGGGAGCAGCCGTAGGGTAACACGGCGAGTATGGCTAATGCTATCCGTATCGCTCTGCGCTACGCCAACCTCTCCACCTTGGAGAATGGCTACGGGATCAATATGCTTTCCCCTGGCACGCTTGGCGATGGAAGTCTATGGTAAAGATCCCTGTACGCCCTTCACACCTAAGCTCAAGGGGATGCCGATGAGACCTATGACGAGAAGAGCATCCCTACTCATGGGACAGATGCACAAAGCGATCGCCATCATACAGTTCAAGCTCGAGCAGCAAAATCATCGCACGGCACCCAGAGTATAAGATGGAAGAACGCGATCTACTCCATCGTATCAACCAGGCGGAGGGTAGCATCACCCTTCCGATGGCAATACCTATCCGCTCAAGGATACCTTCTTCCCGACGATAGTCCTAACGATCCCTATACCCTCACCGAAGGAGAAGCTGATGTCGATGCCAAGCTCTTACACTCCTTCCGCCATAGCGAGAAGCTCCTGCGTCACATCAATTTCCTCTTCAAGAAGGGTAGTATGTACCTGTGTTGTAACCGCAACCTACTCTTCCATGCATCAGTACCGCTCAATGAAGACAAGACCTTCCGCAAGGTCATGATCCAAGGTATAGGGCCTACTCAGGTCGTGCCCTACCGACCGCATTGATGAGCTTGTGCGCGAATCACACTGGTCCTCCTCCGAGCATCCGAGCATCAGGATGCCATCGACTATATGTGGTATCTGTGGTGTGGACCCGACTCTCCCCTCTTTGACAAGTCGGCGATGACTACCTTTGAGCGCTACTTCATCGCTGACAAGGCGACCCACCATGAAGAGAAGGGCTACTATTACGTATATACCGCACCGAGGAGAAGGTCTGCGAGAGATGATCCTCGAAGAGTTTGGTCTCAAGAGCAGCGAGTCGCACGTCATCAATGGACACGTCCCCGTTCGTGAGGTGAAGGGCGAACATCCCGTACAAGCTGGAGGTAAGATCATGCTGATCGATGGTGGCTTCAGTCGTGCTTACCAGTCAAGTACTGGTATCGCTGGCTACACGCTCATTTTCAATTCACAGGGGCTTCACCTGGTCAAGCACGAGCCCTTCAGCTCCACACGTGAGGCCACCATTGAGCATATGGAAGATATCTCCAGCACCTCTGTCGTCAAAGCCTACGCCACTGATCGCATCCTCGTCCGAGATACCGACCAAGGTCTCATCCTTGAGGATCAGATTGAAGAACTCAAGACGCCTCTGTGCCTACCGCTGCATGGCATCGATCGAGAGAGAATAAACGCCTCATGTGAAATCATCACGCTCACGACACCTACCTATGATGCGCCTACTACGTCATCGACTCAGGAGTTTACGACAAGCTCCGTTCTTAATCCGTGCAACCCACCAGCCAGAAGCCCTTTATGCCAAGGGTACAACTGGTGGGATGATAAAGGCTGATCAATTCGGCTGGTGCGTTTTATCGACCATTATTTTCCCACGCACCAGCGCATCAATCTCTTCTCTTGCTTCCAGCACTCCTCAGCTTTTTCTTCGCTTTTATAAAGGGAAAAAGATCTTCTTCAGTGGTGAGAACCTCCAATCCTCGATGGTATTCAAATTCGACCCTATATATAAAGATCATCGTATCAATGAGGTTGATTTGGCGTTGGGATTTGAGTTTCGAGCTGAGCCTACCTACTATCGTTTCCCTCTATGGATCCTCACAATGATTTCATTCATCCTGAGTGGACACTGGACGAGATCCAAGCGAAGATTAACCAGCTCAACGATCCGTCTATACGCTTATCCCCAGGGCGCACAAGGTTTTCACACGATATCCAGACACGATCGTGGAGGTGTAAGAGGTATATTACTGGACTTGCTCGCATCAGTTGGACAGATCGACTGCGCTGGACGATTTCGCAACAATACGGATGAGCTGAAGACTGTGTATGGGGATCGCAAAGAAGAGTATCTGTGTCAGTACCGATTCAATCTCTGCCCGAGAACTCCTTAGGAGAAGGCTACATCACAGAGAAGGTCTTTGAGTGAGTATTAGTGCAGGGTGTATTCCTATTTACTGGGAGAGGTATCTCGAGCCAGGCATACTCAATCCAGAAGCTATCCTGCGCTACGAAAAGGGTAGGGAACAAGAACTATACGAACGTGTCCGCTTACTCTGGGAAGATGAAGCAGCCTATCGTTCCTTCGCAGAGATACCTCCGTTTGTAGATGGAGCTGCTGAGAAGATCTACCAAATAATCCAAGGTCTCCACGATAAGTTAGCTCCAGACACTATAAGGCGACTCCAACAATCGCACGAGCTCCTCTCTACTACGCTTAGCAGGTAGCTCTCTCGATAGAACACATGAAAGCCTCCCCACCCTTCGAGGAGAAGTGGTGGGGGAGGCTTTATTAGAGGCAGAGCTATGAAGCTCTACAAAGAATTACTTCTTCTTGGCAGGAAGGTGGATAGCAAGGCCGAGGGCATCACCAATAGCTTCGTAGAGAGCTTCCGAATAGGTGGGGTGCCCGTAGATCGTAGCGATAACTTCTTCGGCGGTAGCTTCCATCTCCATGATCAGCGAAGCCTGGCTAATCATTTCAGCAGCCATCAGCACCGATGATGTGGATACCAAGGATCTCACCGTACTTGTTGTCGAGGATGACCTTGACAAAACCTTCGGTCTCACCAGAAGCGAGCGCACGACCATTTGCAGCGAAGGCGAACTTACTCGACACGGATGTCGCCGTACTTTTCGCGAGCCTGATCTTTCGGTCAGACCAACCATCGCTACTTCGGGACGCGTGTAGACAACGGATGGAGCAGAGAGCATCTTCAGCTCACGTTCATTGCCATGAAGTGCATTTTCAGCAGCGACTTCACCCATACGGAAGGCCGTGTGAGCAAGCATCTTCAGACCATTGACGTCACCAGGAGCGTAGATGCCCTTGACACTGGTTTCCATAAACTGGTCGACCTTGATACGACCACGTTCGATTTCCAGTTCGATTTCGCTGATACCTTCCAAGTCAGGTACGACCGATGGAGAGCAGAGCCTTCTCAGCCTCGATAGCTGCGTACCATCCTGAGGATAGCAGCGAGCTTTGCCAGAGCGATCTTCGATCTTCTCGATAGCAGCACCAGTGAGGATCTTGACACCACGCTGCGTTCGCTCGACAGAGCCTTAGAGACTCCTTTATCGAGGGCAGGGATGATGTAGTCAGCCATCTCGATGATCGTAACCTCGTACCAAAGCGACACCAGAGCTTCAGCCATTTCGACACCTATGACACCACCGCCGATGACGACGAGGCTTTTCGGGACGCTCTTCGAGGCTGAGGATGTCATCACTGGTCAGTACAGCAGGGGTGCTCCAGACCTGGGATGGGAAGACGACCGACCTTAGAACCACCAGCGAGGATGATCTTATCGGCCTTGATGATATCCTTACCATCGACGACCACGTCCTTGTCACGGTTGGATCTTACCGACACCGCGGAAGACTTCGACACCATTGCTCTTGAGCAAGGAGTAGACACCGCCCGTGAGCTTCTTTTGACGACATTATTCTTGTACGAAACAAGCTTCTTCATATCGACCGTGAAGCTGGCATCTGCGAAGTTGATACCACGAGCAGCAGCCTGGCTACACCGTCGAGGATCTCAGCATTGCGCAGGAAAGTCTTGGTAGGGATACAGCCCTTGTTGAGGCAGAGTACCACCGAACTCAGACTTTTCACAATAGCGACCTCAGCACTCGAGCTGAGCTGCACGGATAGCAGCGACGTACCCTGCAGGACCGCCACCGATGACGCAGAGGTGGTACGAACCTTCGAGGTGAACAAGAGGCAGGGGAGCACCTTCGTGCTTAGGGACCTTCTTGCTTTTCGGGAACGACTTCATCCTTTGTGCGGACAGTATCAAGGCTTTCACCAGCTTCACCGATAACCCGATGACTTCGGCGATGGGCACCTGTTTCGACCAGCCTGGTGGTGATCTTGAGCAGGACACCAGAAGCTTCAGCCTGAGCTCCATGCTCGTCTTGTCGGTCATTATTTCGGAGGACTTCACCAGCTTGCAGGGGGTCTCCTCGTTCTTATGCCAGCTGACGATCTCACCTTCGGTCATGTCTAAGCCCGTCTTGGGCATGATGATCCTCTGCTGCCATATCTATTTAGGATCTTCTTTTGTGGTTCGGGTGGTTGATTTAAACGAGAGGGAGTGGAGACTCCAGAGTAGCCTTAAGCTCCTGCATGAACTTCCGCAGCACCAAGGCCGTTGATGACACGGGTGGTCGCTGGTCAAGCTTCATCTTCATAATGGGGTGAATGACGACCTCGCCGTTGCGTACGACAGGCATTTCCTCGTCCCAGCGATGGAGAGGATAGCGGAGTTAGGCTGGTTGATGATCGAGGTGAAGGACCTCGACACCATACATACCAAGGTTGGAGATGGTGAAGGTGCTACCTTCTTGATCCTGAGGAGTAAGTTTCTTGCCTACAGCACGCTCAGTGATATCCTTGAGGCGAAGCATCAGATCTACAAGACCGAGCTTTTCAGCACCGTGAACTACTGGTACCAGAAGGCCTTCATCCATACCGACTGCCATAGCGAGTTCACGTAGTTAGTGCAGCTCGATCTGAGAGCCATCAGCAGAGAGGAAGCGTTGATGTGGGTGATTCATCAGCGTGCGTACTACCGCAATGGAGATGATATCGGTGACGGTGAGCTTCTGTGCCCGTCTTCTCCTTGATTGGCTCAAGGAGCTGCTTTACTGAGCTTCGTTGCTTTCGTACATATCGACCTCATCAGTTGAGGACGAACGTAGGTGCGGAGAAGTAGCTATCTGCCATACGCTTAGCGATGACACGACGCATCATATTCATCGGCACAAGCTCTACTTCACCAGGGAGCTGGGTGCAGCAGCAGTGCAGCGGCATGGCTTAGAAGCAGCTGGTGCAGCTGCGGGAGCAGGGAGCTGCGGAGCCTTCTCGGTCTTGAATGGATCGACGATAGCCTCCAAATTGGGAGTAGTAGCGATCGCCCAGCGCAGCAGCCACGTCAGCACGAGTGATCTTTCCACGGAAGCCTGTTCCGTCCCACAGAGGAGGTGTCAGGACAAAGGATCAGCGATCTTCTTTCGCCAGAGGGGTGATACCACCTGCTTGCTCGTAGCTAAATTCAGCTACGTCTTCAGCGTGAGTCATGCCTTGAGCCCGAGCCAGCGATCGCATTCAGATCGACTCCCATGCGGTGAGCCAATGAGCGCGCAGCTGGTGTGGCTCTTTAGTTTATCATTTCCCATATTCGATTATGCTTAGTGACGTATAGCCTCACCAGCTATAGAGGTAGAGGGCTATACGTATATAATTTCTTCGCTTGTGGCTATTAACGCTTGTCGTAGAGACGCTCAATATAGGTCACGATACGATCTACATCGGGGAGCATAGCTACCTCCAAAGAGTGGTTGTAAGGAGTAGGAATGTCCTCTGCGGCTAAGCGTGAGGATACGGTTATCAGGGTAATGAAAGCTCCACTTTCGGCGATCGAAGCAGCGATTTCTCCGAGGAAGCCACCCGTCTTATGAGCATCGTTGACCAGCAGTACACGTCCCGTCTTGCGAACGGACTCAATGATGGTCTCGCGGTCGAGTGGAGCCAAGGTCATCAGGTCCACCACTTCCACTTCGATACCCTTCTCAGCAGCCTTGTCCGCAGCCTTGAGCACACGCTCGAGCGCATGACCATAGGTCACCACGGTCACATCCCTTTACCGACACGCTGATGTCAGCCTTCAATCAGCAAGACAAAGTCAGGGAGGTAGGCACTTCACCCTTCATATTGTACTGAGCCTTATACTCAGGAAGATCACGAGGATTAGTATCACGAATGGCAGCCTGCAGCCCCTTGACATCAGCAGGCGTACCGGAGCTACGACGAGGCCAGGGATGTGCAGAACCGACTCGAGGGCTCTGAGGGTGCTGAGCAGCTGAGCCCAGACCCGAACCAGCAGCACAGCGGAGGCGACAGGCACAGAACCCTTACCACCATACATATAGCGCGTCTTCGCAGCTTGGTTCACGATGTTGTCCATCATATAGACGATGAAGTCCAGCTGAGTCACATCGACGATGGGGGCACATCCCGTCAGGCTGCACCGACAGCACAGACCCGAGATAGCGTTCTAGGGGATGGGGTATCACGACACGTCGCTACCGAACTCCTCCAGCACCACCGACCGGGTACCGAAGTCACCACCGTAGACACCGACATCTTCACCTATAAGGAGACATTCTCATCACGGCGCATCTCTTCGCTCATCGCTTCGATGATGGCGTCACGCACGGACATCACCTTGCTCTTGTCCTTCTATCATAATAGTCTATTCTTTATTCTTACGTAGGATTGGTGAAGAGCGAAACTGATTCGGTGAGGATATCCTCGAAGGCAGACTCAGGTGTAGGTTCAGGCCCTCACGCATACTCGACAGCTTCGTCGATGGCAGCGTGGCTGGCAGCTTCCAGGCATCCAGCTCTTCCACCGTGACCGCTTCTGCTCGATAAGATAATTGCGGAAGCGCAAGATAGGATCCTTCTTCTTCCACTCATCGACTTCTTCCTCGTAGGTACGTGCCTGGGTCGGATGTCCGAGTGCCCGAACCAGCGGTAAGAAATCGCTTCGACAAGAGACTGGGCCCTTACCCGAGCGCACACTCCTTGATGATCTTATCCATCGTTTCACGCACGCGAGAGTAGGTCGTTACCATCTTCAATGAAGACACCTGGTACGCCATAAGCCGAAGCACGCTCGCAGACGTGGCGGTGCGCATCACCGAGCTGATCGGGTGGAATACATAGCCATTATTGATACATCAGAAGATCACTGGAAGATTCCAGATAGCAGCCATGTTCAGCGTCTCGTGGAAAGGCCTTCGTTGGTAGCACCATCACGAGCAGCAGACCACGATCTGCCCGTGTTCTTCATCTTCTGCAGTCAGAGCAGCACCGATAGCGATACCCATCCCACCACCGCGTATCCCGCTGGCTTACCTAAGCTACCAGCGTCGACACTGACATGTGCGACGAGCCTCGACTCCTTACAGACACCATTTGCCTCACCCCGCTGATTTCCCGCCATCATCATACCATTCGGGTCGATGCCGTGGCGATGCTTTGGACCGTGTCCACGGTAGTTAGAGGTAATCGAGTACGCCCTTTTCCAAGCCTGCGATGGCACTTTCGACATTAGCGGCTTCTTCGCCCACGGAGAAGTGGGTCATACCGACTTCACGCATGCACCAGCTGGTTGACCGTGACCCTCGAAGTTGCGGATGTCCTCCATCTTGCGTGCACATCTCCGGCAAATCTTCTTTCTTGAGGACAGCCGCAACTGTGACCTGTTGAGATACTTATTTGTTTCTACTATCTTTCTGGGCTCATAGCGACCCTCCTCCGCATCGAGCTGAAGGCACACACCATGAGCACACGCACTACGCGCGGATCATCAGTTACACAACCAGCCCAAGGGAAAAGCAATCTATGTTAGCACCTTATATGTTGCAACATTGACTATGCAAAGATATGCAGTACCGCCGTCAAACTGCACCGCTTCTAAGCTGAACGAACGCTTTTCTTCGTTATTTACCCTCGATTTCATAGAGAATCTGTACTTATACCAAAGGTTGAATGACTGGAGTTTGGTATAGCTTGTTTACCAAAGTTCCCTTCCCAAACAACGACGAATATAAACAACGACATATCAATCCAATTAAATCTACAATAGGGCACACTTATTGAACAAGACTATCCATGCATTTACTCTATCAATCTACTGTACAGCAAGAGGAAGAATCTACCCCTCTTGAGCCAGGGTTGTGGAACGTGCGCCCCAATGCCTCAGAGACTATTGCATCATACAGCACCGCTCGTTGTTTGTGGCATTTGGGATGGGGTTATTTACACACCGGGGACTCCCTCGCTCCGTTTAACGCCTCATGCGATCACCGCATGCTGCAAAGTCAAAGCAGGAAAGGACGATTAGCATGTCTTTTGGGGAAAACCATGCAATGGTCTCCCCAGTACACTGCATCTATGTGCTACTCGACCAGTAGGATCAGTGGGCGGAGGAGCACTGGTCGGCGCACGAAGCACCACTGCTTCCTACTAGCACCAATAGTGCTCAGAGTGCTGACCAGTAGTAGTCGTAGTCACTTTGCTGCAATGAGCAAGCAGCGTTTGGCCCATAACACGCTTGGTCACCTCTAAAAATCCAAGGGCACAAGCACACAAAGCACGTCCACTCTCAAGTGCCTATCTGCAGGTGTCACAAATAGGTGGCCATCTCTCATACTGTAGCAAATAAGCTCTATTATCCTACTCAAAAGCTCCCGTCCCTTGGGACTCACTGCTGATGAGCCAAGCATCCATCTGCTCTGTCGATGCCTCCTTATTCATTGGGAGCTTAGGGCTTTCATCCTTTGTGGGGAAAGAAGACCATAAGACTCCGTGCCCATCGCTTTGATCTGGGCAGAGTACTGTTCATATTTCCCAAGCAGATTGCCTACATTCCAATGAAATCAAGCTCTGTACCCCTTCGCACTGTACTCACCCGCAGCTGCCATCACGGGCTGCGGACAAGCAGACTTCACACAGCGTCAGTCGATCATCCCACTCACGCCAAGACCGCTACGTGGTCATCCTCTCTGGATGGCTTCGCGCAGATTATCAAGGTCGTTGCACGCACACCCAACTAGACTGCAATGGATAAGGAAGGCTTAGCAGGTGCTTCCGTCCCTCCTATCCTACCCTCACCTTCCCCAATCACTCACTCGATGACCACGGGGCTATACTACATCACGGCCTCGTGGAATGTGAGTTCTGGGATGAGCATGGCGCACATTATCGTCTCGAGACCGCAAGGCAGTGGAAGATCCCTCCTTCTATAAGGGTGAACCTCGTGGAATGTCGCTCGCCGCCACGGCATGAAGTCCGCCAGTTCTTCTGGTGGGCGGTGAAACCTCGCCATCGAGGGCAGCACCCCGACCGCTGGAAGAAGTTCAACGACAAGGTACTCCCACACCGACGTGCTGACTCGGTGCTGAGCTGGCTCAATCTCCCCTACCGAGGAACTGTCCCCATCTGGTCATGTGGTACATCCGAAGAGCCCGATCGCACGGGACACCACGAAGACCTGAATCCCCAAAGACCCTACGCATGGTCGAGAAGATGGACTCCATCATCGGCTACTTCCGTAACGGACTCGCTAAGCTCCCATTCATAAGCAAGTAGACTTCATCCTCGTAGCTGACCATGGGATGCAGTCTCTTCGACCGTAGTCGTAGCGTCAACCCTCGCCGACTACTCTGCCCATTGATAGCTTCGAGCACGTAGCTACAGGTCCTTTACCCACCTCTATCCCAAGAAGGGCTATACGGAAACGGCTTACAAGATCTTAAAGAACGTCCCACACATATCGGTCTATCACAAGAACGAAGTCCCTGAGCGACTGCACTTCGGCAGCAGTCCTCGCATCGGCGACTTAGTACTCATCGCCGATCTCGGTACGCAGATCTTCTTCCGCCCTCAAGGTATTCCCACAGGACTTCCTCCATGCTGGGCACGGCTTCGACAATAAGAACGAAATGTATGCCATATTCAAGGCTGTCGGACCAGACTTTCCAGTAGCAGCAAGATCACCAATCCCATCCCCAACATCACGCTCATCCGCTTGTCTGTCGCATCTTGGGTCTCCAGCCTGGAGCCACATGATGCAGATGAGCCTCTGCCTCTTCGCTCCTCAAGAAGACGAAGTAACGACTCCGCCTATCTCATGATCATCGCACAGAAGAAGCGCAAAGAGAATATCGCCTAGCAACCTGCTCTATATAGTGGCAAATAGAGGACTCTAATCCAGTGCCACAGGAGTATCAGGGCAGAAGGATCACTAGCACTTACTCCCTCGCTATGATGGGTGGATGATGCCAAGCGCGCAGAAATACGCACTTGGTATCTGGAGCTCGTCGAGATGATGCGTACCGACGGGCAAGGTAAGTCTGGACACCTCGACATCAACCGCATTGTCCTGATGCAACTCGAGGAGCTCACCGACGACTCATCAGTAATCCCAACGACATGGTCTATTCGGGGCTAGCATCTGCAGATACTACCTGCCCTCATCCAGCTCCGTAGTAAGAACAACGGTGCTACGGAAAGCTGACTTAGAGACTTGCTTCCAACGCCGTCTGCGGCTACATCACCCTCAGCCTCCAGCGCACAAGGAGATCAGCGAGGAGACAAATAGTCGATGAAGGCAAATAAGTGCCTTCCTCGCCATGCTTTGCCCACCGATATAAGATGGAGCAAGACGGCATCGAGTCGAGACACTTCACACTTTAGCCTCCCTATATGAACGAATATAAAAACGAGATCGACCAGCGACGCACGTTCGCTATCATCAGCCACCCTGATGCTGGTAAGACTACCCTCACCGAGAAGCTCCTTCTCTTCGCGCTATCCACGTAGCTGGTGCTGTCCAAAATAACAAGATCAAGAAGACTCGCTACCAGTGACTGGATGGAGATCGAGAAGCAGCGCGGCATTTTCCGTGGTAACCCTCCGTCATGGGCTTCGAATATGCAGGCTACAAGATCAACATCCTCGACACGCCTGGTCACGCAAGACTTCGCCGAAGACACCTTCCGTACCTCACACCGCTGTCGACAGCGTCATCATCGTCATCGATGGAGCAAAGGCGTAGAGACCCAGACACGCCGCCTGATGGAAGTGTGCCGTAATGCAAGACTCCCGTCGATGGTCTTCATCAACAAGATGGACCGTGAGGCGGGATCCCTTCGATCTCCTCGACGAGATCGAGAAGGAATTGCAGATACGTGTACGTCCCCTTTCTTGGCCTATTGATATGGGACAGCGCTTTCCGTGGTGTCACAGCATCCACGAAGGTGCCTCTTAACCTCTTCACGCCCGAGCAAGCGGCGTAGAGTCACCGAGAGCGTCACTATCCTGACACCGCCACCGTCCGAACTGGAGCAGCACATCACGCCCGAGCAGGCAGGGAAGCTCGCATGGATCTTGAGACGCTCGTCGATGGTGTCTACCCCACCTTCGATCGAGAAGAAACACACTTTTGCAGGCGATATTGCCCCGTCTTCTTCGGCTCTGCCCTCAATAACTTCGGGGTACAAGAGCTTCAAATTGCTTCGTTGAAATAGCTCCTTCCCCCGTCCATCCAAGCAGAAGAGCGTGAAGTATCTCCGTACGAACCAGCCTTCACAGGCTTCGTCTTCAAGATACACGCCAATATGGATCCCAACCACCGTAGCTGTATCGCCTTCATCAAAGATCTGCTCCGGACGCTTCGAGCGTAATGCCAGCTGACACGTACGCCTGGGAAGAAGCTTGAGTTCAGCAGCCCGACAGCCTTCATGGCTCAGCGTAAAGGAGACGTAGAAGAGGCATTCGCTGGCGACATCATCTGTCTACCGACACCGGGAACTTCCGTATCGGAGATACGATCACCGCTGGCGAGGAAGCTTCACTTCAGGGACTCCCGAGCTTCTCCCCGAGCTCTTCAAGTACATCGAGAACCAAGATCCCTATGAAGACCAAGCAGCTTGCTAAAGGATTGACCAGCTGATGGGCGAAGGTGTAGCACAAGCTCTTCGTCAATCAGTTCAACGGTCGGAAAGATCATCGGTACGGTCGGGCAGCTCCAGTTCGAGGTCATCAAATACCGCTTACCCACGAATATGGAGCAGCTTGTCGCTGGAACCCATCAGCCTCTACAAGGCTTGCTGGATCGAAAGTGACGATCCTGAAGAGCTGGAGAACTTCGAAGCGCAAGGCACAATTCATGGCCAGGACCTCGTTGGTCGTGATGTCTACCTCGCTGATTCGGGCTACGTGCTGACGATGGCGCAGCGAGACTTCCCCAAGATCCGCTTCCACTTCACCTCGGAGTTCGGCAAATAGTCTATTTACTCAATACTACACATATGAAAGCAATCAAGCGGTAGCCACCCTGCTTCTGGCTACGCTCTTCTCTGCTAGGAACAATCAATGCCCAAGGAAGACGAAGGGCAGACAGCCCAAGAAGAGTTATCTCATCGAGACCGCTATTCCCAAGCGTCCTGCTGGTCAGAAGGATGTCCTCGGTCTGCGTCTTGCCCAATGCCGTCGTACGTGTAGGATTCATCGGACTCGGTATGCGCGGGCCAGGTGCTGTCGAGCGCTTTCACCCACCTCGAGGGTGTGAGGATCAAGGCTATCTGCGACCTCCATCCAGAGCGCGTAGAAAGAGCCAAGCCATCCTCAAAGAGGCTGGTCTCCCGAGGCAGCTACCTCCACGGGGGAGCGAAGAAGCATGGAAGGGAGCTCTGCGACCGCCCCGACATCGACCTCGTCTACATCGCTACCGACTGGGCTCGTCACGCAACTCCGATGATGATCTATGCGCTATGCAGAAGGGAAAGCACGTCGCCTGCGAAGTGCCAGCTGTCATCAGTCTCCAGGAAGCCCGGGATGTAGTCAATACCGCAGAGCGTACACGCGTCACTGCATGATGCTCGAGAACTGCGTGTATGACTTCTTTCGAGCTCACTACGCTCAACATGGCACAGCAGGCTCTTCGGCGAAGTACTCCGGTGCCAAGGGGGCTCTCATCCATAATCTTGAGCCCTTCTGGAAGTACTACGAAGGCAACTGGCGCCTGAAGTTCAACCAAAAGCATCGTGGGGATGTCTATGCCACACACGGCCTTGGCCCTGCTTGCTGGGTGCGAACATACACCGTGGTGACCGTATGGAGTACCTCACCTCCATGGATGTCCCGCTACTTCGCTTCCTCGCTTTATGAAGCAGAAGATGGGGAATGAAAAATCCGTCGTCAGAATGGCGAGAGATGACGCAGAGCGCTCATCAAGACTGCCCTCGGCAAGACCATCTACATTGAGCACAACGCTCACCTCCTATCGTCCCTACGACCGCATGTATCGGGTCATCGGCTCCGGTAGCTTCGCTAACAGTACCCTGTCGAAGGCTATGCCTCCGCCCAACGGGCAAAACCTCAAGGCTGTGCCCAACCACGAAGACCTGAAGAGCCACGACTTCGTCACGCGAAGCAACAAGACAGAGCGATGAATAAGTACCAGCATCCTATACAGAGGAGATCGCAGAGAAGGCTAAGAAGGTCGGTGGTCATGGTGGTATGGACTTCATCGTGGACTATCGCCTCATCTACTGTCTCCACAACGGTCTTCCTCTCGATATGGACGTTTATGACTTGGCTGAATGGTCAACGATGGGTGAGCTCACGCGCCTCTCGGAGCATCAGTCGGCACCTGTCGCTATGCCTGACTTCACACGTGGAGCATGGAAGCGCATCAGGGTCTACAGCTTCACTTCGCTCAAAGTAAGCCACTACCCTATCAAATAGGACGTCCCGATAAGCCAGGTGCTTATCGGGACGTCTCAATCATACTAGCTCTCGACCTTTAGTGCGGCTACAGGTGAGAAGTCCTGCCAGATCCGTGAAGATATGGAAGGTCAATCCCAGCCACGCTAAGACTCTCAGCCACCAAAGGCCATCCCAGCGATGCATAGGGGCAGGAAGAGCATCACCACATGAGAGCTACCGGTGGATAAGAATGCAATAGATGCGTCCCGACACTGCATGCGATTAGGGTCAAATTGGGCGTGCCAAGAGGTGATCTATATCAATGAGCATCGTAGAGAGAAGGAGCATATAGCACACTACCCGATCTCCTTCGGGGCCACAGAGCAGCTATCACCAGAAAGGAAAAAACGAAGTGCAGACCAGTAGTGCACCAGCGTACGAGCAAGCATCATAAAGAGGGCTAGAGACTCCCCAGGCACACCATCGTGGTGTCCCTGGGGGAGTAATCATATGTTGTGGTAAGCCGTGACAGACACTTATGCCTCTTCGGTCGCCTTCTCCTTGTCGATAAGCAGAGCAATCTTCTTTTGCTCCGTCAGATGGATGTCTCGCAGCAGAGCATCACGCTTGCGCTCACTTCGCTGAGCGAGACGACACCCGACTTACTCGCTGATATTGAGGCGCTGTCAGGTTGCTTTTCGTGGGTCTGCAGTTCGCTGCGCAAGCGGTCTAAGTGGCGTTGCATCCGGTTATGCTCACTCTGCAACCCTAGCCCCTCACCTTCGGGTTGCTGGGCGAAGCACTATAACCTGAGAGGCGACGCTCCTCACGATGGCGACGGAGCTTACCATGTAGGGCATCCAATAGCTCGCGATAAGCAGCGTTAATTGCTTCGCGCTCCTTGTGGGGGACAAGCCAGCTTGCTTCCAACGCTCGTTATAGCTATTAAGCAGGTCTCGTAGGTTTTCAGGGGCTTCACCCTCATTAATGCAGGTCAGTTCTTTGATAATCTCACGCTGACGCTAGACTCTTGCGTGCCTCTGAATAAGCCTTTATCGACGAGGAGCTTCCTTCTTTTTACGCTCAAAAAGTAATCAAAGCTGGACGGAACTCTTCCCCAGATCTTCTGACTGTACTTAGCTGACACAGCTCCCAGCTCTTGCCATTCCTTTTGCAGAGCCTTGAGGGCGGTAGCTAGTTGCGTCCCAATCAGTACTATCCTTAAGCGCTGCAGCACGCTCAATCAGTTCGCGCTTCTTCTGTAAAATCTCTTCAGCGTGCTCGTGATTGGCTTTAAAGAACTCCGTGCGACGGCGGAAGAAGGCGTCGATACCAGCACGGAATCGCTGATAAAATCGACTCGTTGTCCTTGCGTGGAGCACGACCGATCTTGCGCCACTCTTCCTGCATCACGTCTGATTTGCTCGACCGCCTTATTGAAGGCCGCATGGGAGGTAAGGGTGCAGATGCGAGGCATTTCCTCACTGAAGGCACAGACGCTCTTTTAGCTTGGAGGTTCTCCTCTTCAGTAGCCTTACCGGTCATGGAACTCTTGGTGACGCTTATGCTGTGCCGTAGCCAGTTGCTTTAAACTCTGGTTAATTTCCTGACGATGCTCCTTGGATACTGGTCCCCAGCTCGTGCCACTGAGCGGTAAGCTCTTGGAGCGACGATAGGCTGCGATCATGTCCTTGATGCTATCTAGCTGGCGAAGTTCGGCGAGGATCTCCTGTAGCCTCCAAATTCTTCTTGAAGTCAAGCTGACGCAGATCATCATTGATCGCCTTGAGGTCGTAGAATTGCTCACGCAGCTCGTAGAAGCGACGATTGAGTGCCGAGGCATCCTTCGGATCAAGTTGGCACAAGAGCATTCCATTCATCACGGATGGCAGATGAATGTAGAGTAGAGGCTGCCGAACTCAGCTCCCTCTTCGTTGCTTTTTGAAGAGCTCTTCAAAGCGCTGAAGCAGCTGTTCCTTCTTTTCCTTATTCTCTGCATAGAGTTGCTCCAGTGCCTCCTGACGCTTCTTATCGTGTTCGCGGAAGGTCGAGCAGATCCCTCAGGCGAAGCTCCTGCACTTCAAGGACTCTTGCTGCGCCTTATCATTGGGATCAAGGCGCGCGATCGACGAATGAATTGAACACGGATATCTATTGACGAGCTTAGACTCTGGGAGTTCGTCTTGCTGCAGAAGTACAGCCAAGTGGTCGACAAGCTCCTGTGGGCTCACTGTCTGATGAGGATGGAGTCTGGTCGGGGCTGTAGCCGCATTTGTGCTGCGGAGGCATTAAGGTCAAGCTGTGCTTGGTCTGGGGTCTGAGGAAGTTCCATAGTCATTCTCTTCTACATTGTGATGCTACCTCATCCCTACCCTATCAGCGAAGGTGCGAAGAAGCACTCTCAGAGATACGATACGGACTGTAATCTTGCTTACTACAAAAAGCTAAACATTTTTCCTTTTCCCCAATCTGTGCCAGGATGAGACATGGGGGATTATCAACCCGAAAAGAATGATACTCCTCTAAGGACAAAGAAAAGCAGCTACTTGTCGTGAATGAGAATGCCACCTCCTGGGCACGCTATCAAGCATCAAGAGGGGTGCGCATACTACAGGGGAGAAGAGGGTAGCTCTTTCCCTTGACAAAGCCTACTCTACTTATATAAGTGCGACGAATACTCTGCTTCAGGGTCTTCTCAGGAAGGCTCGGTGCGCAGACTCGAAAACGCTGGAATTTTCTCGTAGCTCGACCAATTCGTTGAGTGAAGCACGCTGTGCTTGTATGAGCGACCATGCTTCATCGAGTCGTCATGCCCGACTGCTCGATGAGCTGCATATTGAGCACGATGAGCGCCTCCAGCTACCATCACGCATCAAGACAAAGGCTCTCCTGGACGTAGGGAAGCATACCGATCTTTGCCTCGAGCTCTTCAGGGTAGATATTCTGGCCATTACTAAGAGCACAGCCTTTCGAGCGACCACGGATGTAGAGAGTGATCTGTATCCATAGTACCTGAAAGTCACCAGTAGCGCAACCACCCATCTTCGGTAAAGAGACTGGCCGTCTGTTCGGGATTTTTGTAGTAGCCCATACAGACATTTTCTCCACGCACTTGGATTTCACCGATTTCTGAAGAAAGAGTTGACAGAGCCAGCATGCTCTTCTCCAAGAGGAGCTATACGCGCCTCCATATGGGGGTAGGAGCACTTGACCCGCCGACCGCAAGCGCCAGTTTTTCTGCTTCGACAAACGAGATCAAAGGGCACACTCAGTCATCACCGTACCCCACTGTGATAGGGAAGCCAATACGCTTTAGGAACTCTCCTACTTCAGAGTTGAGTGCAGCCCCTCCGACGATGACTGACGGAATGCTCACCCAGACCTTCAGAGTTGCTCCTGATCTTACGATAAACCAGCTGTCGTAAGAAGGAAGAGCCAGCATAAAGCGCACCTTACGACTCTCTTCAGTATCGGCTGTAACGTATTCTGATAGATCTTCTCCAGCACCAAGGGAACAGATATGACGACCGTAGGGCGCACCTTCCTAAATGCCGCACCGAGAATCTTCGGTGAAGGCACCTTGCCCAAGACAACCACGTGGGTACCTGATGCCATAGCAAGGAAGAGATTGATCATACAACTATAGACATGAGCCATAGGGAGGAAGCAAGGAGGGTCTCACCGAGAGAGGATGATACGACGCTCAATACAGAAGGCGAGGTTACCTGCAAAGTTATTTCCCAGAGCATCACACCCTTGCTGAAGCCCGTTGTCCCAGAGGTATAGTTGAGCACCAGTAGCTTTTTCATTCGGTGTCTTATAGTAAAGAGGTCTTCAGGACACATCCCCGAGGGATATTCCTTCTGGTGAGTAGAGGGCCTGCTTCTACCAAATGCTGGACAGCCTCTGGGGCACTATACAGGATGCTTCTCTCCTGGAAAGTCTAAGATCGTAGAGACTAAAGGAATGCCTTCTGGACGCATAGCACTCCATAGATGAGCATTGATAGCCAAAGAGCTTCGCCTCAGAATGGTCAGATAATCTGCATCGCATCAGCAGGAGGAAAGTCACGCAAAATGGGTACGATGACCGCCCCATAAGTGATGACTGCAATAAAGAAAATCGCCCATTCAGCTGAATCTTTTGCCCATCAAAGCTACCTTATCCTCGTGCTGTAGGCCTTGACTGCGGAAAGAAAGCGATGCCACTGATCGATGGTCTCAGCCACCTGTCCATAGGTGTAGTTTGCCCCTCATAGTTAGAGAAGGCTGGCAAGTTCAGTGCTTCTTGAAGCTATCTTCAAAGAAGGATATGATGTTTGTTTTGTATCATGTCGTGCGTGGGAGAGCCCCATGTTCCTTATATTAACTATGAGACAAAAGATAGAGGCTTTTTACTCGCAACTGCACACTCAAGGCAATTGTGCGCACACACATAACACAACTCGCTCCATCCCTTGAGAGCAAGGTGATGGAGCGAGCTATAAAGTAATCCTCGAGGAAGCGAGAAAGCTACACTCTCCCTCAGAGGCGATATGCTGAAAGCCGAAAGCTCATCAGCTCATTGTACTGAAGATACTTATTCCATCCAGAGGCAGGACGCACCCCATCATCAAAATCGAAGGTTGAGATTGAAGCGCGTGGAGAGAAGCGCGTCAAGGCCATATCCAGCGTATTCTCCCATTCAGCTTCGACCTGCTGATAGGGAGGTATTGAAGTAAAGTCGGAGCTCCATGTCAGGTTCATATTGACTTTCCACTGCCAATTGGCTCGCACTGTCGATCCCACAAGCTGATACCAAGGGTTTGTCTAAGCTCAGACCGTGGCGTGCCAAATCAATGGCTCTATTCTTCGTGGCGCGGAAGGTGTAGGAGAGGTGCCACGTTGACTGACAGATCAAAGGCACGCCCATAGACAGCTCTTTCGACTTCCATCGAGTAGTCGAACTTTCACACTGCAAGCCCCACGTTGACCGTATAGGGAGCGAGGAAGTCGGACTGAAGGCTATAGCTATTCTCTTGGTAAGAGTGTAAGAGCTGTGTACGCAGTTCGGCATCAGCTGTATAGTGAGACCTTGCTCCAAGCCTTCAGACCATAGTTGGATCGTCAGACGCAGAAGGTCATCCGCTATACGATAGCGATGTAAGCTATCCTTCTCGGCATTGTAGATGCTGAGCTTACTCTCGATCTCATTCGTCCACTGAAGGCGCTCAGTGACATAGCGTAGACCGAAGGAGTTCTTCATATATAGATTAAGGTTGGAAGCACCGCCCTTATACCAGTTATCCGAGACACGATTTTTGGGAGAATTGTATCGCGCTCTCCAGCGAAGTAATCCAGTGACGCTGTTGCAGAGCTGTGTAGGTACGCTCCTGAGGCAGCTGAAGGCCCTGCGTGACCGTCTCCCCGGTATAGTCTGCCAGAGCACGTTCGGCTACTGCCCAACTGGGACGAGTAAGGCGAAGTCCCTCAGGAGCGGAGAGCGACTCATGTGCTGGAGCTACCCCTCTCTGGGCTGATGCTGTCCCCACATACACAAAGTCATAGCTATCGGCAAAAGCAACTCACCCTCGAGAGGAAGAGATGCTACCATCCCCTCCTTGGGGGTTGGATAAAGTGTATTTTTCAGGAACGTTGATCCGAAGACCTGAGGGCACGCTGCACAGAGAAAGGGGAGTATCCTCCACATCCTTTCTGAGCTTAGGAGCGAAGGGGAAGAAAGGTAGATGCTGTGATCGATAAGGGTTGCTCCCGCCTCGCTGATAGTACATCAAAAGTTGCTGCGAGAGACGAGGAGCTACGCGAGAGATCTATAACGGCGGGGAAGAGACGGGTTACAGGGTATAATAATCTGTCCCTGGCTCAGAGACTATCCAAAGCAAAGGCCTGGAGGTCGGCATTTTTCCGCCGAAGGCTGGATCTGCTAGTGCGGACAAGCGAGGTGCGACACAAGAGCCAGCAGGAGTACATATCGTCGTATAAGCATTCTTGGATGGGTATTGTCACTCGTCATCGAGTACTCGCAAAGGTACTATAAGGTAGGGTAATATAGCAGCCCCTATCTCATATCTTCTGAGCCTCTGACTACAGCAGCCCTATTCGTAGGCTCCGTCAGCTCCGACTAGTAGTAAGGCAAGGACTTTGACTCCAAATCTATCAAGGAGTCGCAGCCGCTCAATATCTTGGCGGTGAACTCGTGGTTCTTCCATCCCCAACGGGGGGCTAAGAGCAGGGCTGGTGGGGACTGCGAGACAAGCGCTCCAGTACAATGTCGGGGCGAAGACGATGCACAGAAGTCTACGAGTGAGAGAGATATATTCCTCTTCGGTGAAGAGGTGAAATTCGAAGGATCACGCTGATATTCTCCTGCCATAATTGTCCCCCGAATGATTTGTAGCTGGTGGATCTTAAGCGTGGTGATAGGGAGAGCTGAGAGACGATCAGCGTGGAGAAGCATTTCTTCTCGGCTCTCTCCTGGGAGACCAAGGATGAGATGCGCCTCGACAAGGATGCCAGCTGCGTGCGTGCGCTCAATCGTATCAATGCTTGTCTGGAAGGTGTGCCCCTCTCTGTATGCGCTCCAGGCTACTGCTCGGGTACTCTCTACTCCATACTCCACTAATACAGAACGTGCAGCTTAGCAAGCTCTGCGAGGGTAGTCCAGTAGAGGCTGAGGCATGCAATCAGGACGAGTACCGATGATAATCCCCACGACATCTTCGTGACGGAGAGCCTCCTCATATTTGGCAATGCAGTCCTCACTCTCCATAGGGTGTTGGTGTGGGACTGGAAGTAAGCAAGGTACTTCATCTGGGGATACTTCTTCTGAAAGAAGGCAATCCCTTCATCGATCTGCTCAGTGATGCCTTGAGCTTCGTGGCATAGTTGGGACTGAAGCTCTTATTATTGCAGTAAAGTACATCCCCCTTGCCCCATCAAACCATCACGTGTGGGGCAAGAAAATCCTGCTGTAAGGGTGATCTTTTTGCACCTTCTCACCTGGGAAATATCTCTGGAGAAAGGCAGCAAAGTCTACGTAAGGAGGGATCGAGATGGGCATCTTGCTTCATACGTTTGTAGGGCTGGGCACGACCTATCGGTGAGTGAATCCAATCAGGATGCTCGAAGTGTTCGGCTCGCTGCGTGCGAGATATACTCCTCTACTGCAGGCGTGAAGTCAAGGGGAAAGAGGATTGTGTGCTCTTCCTTGAGGGCGGTAAGTATGTCTTCCTGTGGGGCGGTTGGGAGTATAGCCTTCGGGAAGTGCTGGTCGGAGGTTTGTCACGTGCGAGCGAACCGAAGCCACACGCGAGCGAGCCTCTACCTCTGGAGAGACGGTGAGGATGCGCTCCAATTCATCAAGGTCTGCATCGAAGAGGAGGCAGATATGATAAAGCATCCGAGAGCGGTTCACCGCTTCGGCAGCCCCACCTTTATAGCCATCAAGACGGAGGTCGCCACGTGGCGAACGCTCTACTACGACTCCACGGCGAGCAAGTGCCCGTTGTATTGGTGTCGGGAAGGCCTTGAGGTCGAAGCCCTGTCCTGAATGATCGTTCTTAATCGCTGTGAAGTTGAGGTTTCCCTAAGTCGTGATAGACGGTACCTCCTCCTGAGGTGCGTCGCAGCAGAGCAATTTGTTGCTCCTCGAGATAGTCCAAATCCAGCTCAGCCTCTGCCCACTGATAGCGTCCCCATGAATACGGAGGGGACGGTTCACCCACAGCATATAGATGGTGTCTAAGGGGCGCAGTTGGCGATAGAGATAGATCTTCGAGGGCGATGTTTGTAGTACGGATCAGTCGAAGGGCTTATATAGTAGTAAGCGTGGGAAGGAAACTGAGCTACTCATCTTCATCATAGGCGAAGGCTATCCCTCCGGACGGCATCCGTGCCGTCGGAGGGATAGCTTTACTCTTATATTTATGGGTAGGAGGAGTGCTGGACTAAGCGTCGATACGAGCGTAGGTCGCATTGGCTTCGATGAACTCGCGGCGAGGGAGCCACATCGTCCCCCATGAGCATGGGAAGATCGCATCAGCCTCAGCTGCGTTCTCGATCGTGATCTTGCGCAGGGTGCGGTTCTCAGGATTCATCGTAGTTTCCCAGAGCTGCTCTTCGTTCATTTCACCAAGACCCTTGTATCGCTGTACGCGTACGCGGTTCTCATCACCACCACCTACGCGGTCAACGAAGGCCCTGACGCTGCTGCTCGGTCCAGCAGTACTCACGCTCCTTCCCTCTGGTGCAAGGTAGAGCGGAGGGGTAGCGATGTAGACGCTAGCCGTTCTCAATGAGCGAGCGCATATTGCGGAAGAAGAAGGTCAGGGATGAGCGTGGCGATATGACTACACGTCCACGTCAGCATCGGTCATGATGATGACCTTGTGGTAGCGGGAGCTTTGAGAGGCTGAGTGCCATACTATCCTCTTCTGTACCGATGGTCACACCGAGAGCTGTATAGATGTTGCGAATCTCTTCGCTCTCGAGGACCTTGTGCTGCATCGCTTTCTCTACGTTGAGGATCTTACCACGCAGAGGGAGGATCGCTTGGAACTCTCGGTCACGTCCTGCTTAGCCGTACCACCTGCAGAGTCACCCTCGACGAGGAAGAGCTCCGAGAGGATGGGGTCTTTGGATGAGCAGTCGGCGAGCTTACCTGGGAGTCCACCACCCGAGAGTGGCGACTTGCGCTGTACCATCTCACGCGCCTTACGTGCAGCTTGGCGTGCCGTAGCAGCGAGGATGACCTTGTCAACGATGGTCTTGGCCTCCTTGGGGTGCTCTTCGAGATAGATCTCTAAGGCTTCGCTGACGGCAATGTCCACGGCTCCCATCACTTCGTTGTTCCCGAGCTTGGTCTTCGTCTGCCCTCAAACTGAGGTTCGGCGACCTTGATGCTCACGACTGCGGTCAGCCCTTCACGGAAGTCATCCCCCGTGATCTCGACCTTAACCTTGTCCGAAGCTTTGAGTCGGTAGCGCATTTCTTCAGCGTACGTGTCAAGCCACGACGGAAGCCCGCCAGGTGCGTTCCCCTTCGATGGTGTTGATGTTATTGACGTAGCTGTACACATTTCTCATTGTACGAAGTGTTGTAGGTCATAGCCACTTCCACGGGGATGCCTTGCTTCTCGGTGGTGATGTGGATGACGTCTTCGATGAGATGTTCCTTAGAGCGGTCGATGTGCTAGCGAACTCTTCCAGCCCCTCTCGGAATAGTAGGTCTCGGTGAGGGGCAACGCCCGCCTCGTCTCTCTGGCGCTCGTCCGTCAAGGTGAGGGGTGATCCCGGCATTGAGGAAGCCAGTTCGCGAAGGCGCGTAGAGAATCTTAAACCGATACTCTGTGACGGTGAAGATCGTATCGTCCGGCTTGAAGGTACAGTTGTACCCGTCTTATCCGTGACACCGATTATCTCGCAGCTCTGTCGTGGGAACACCACGGCTGAACTCCTGTGTATGGATCTTACCATCACGGTGGACCGTAGCCTTGAGGTGTGTGGGAGGGCATTGACACAAAGAGACCCCGACACCGTGAAGACCACCAGAGACCTTGTAGGAGCCCTTGTCGAACTTACCCCCAGCATGTAAGACGGTAGCACGACTTCCAGCGCACTCTTCCCTTCCTTCTCGTGAAGGTCTACAGGGATACCACGACCATTGTCCTCGGACTTCCAATAGAATTGTCCTCGCGGATGGTAACCTTGATATCGGTACAGTATCCAGCGAGGGCCTCGTCGATCAGAGTTATCTACGACTTCGTAGACTACTGGGTGAAGCCCTTTTCTCCGATGTCACCGATGTACATCGCAGGACGCTTGCGTACTGCTTCCAGCCCTTCTAAGACTTGAATGCTACTGGCCGGTATTCCTTCTCGTTGGTATGGTCTTGATCGAACAGCTCTTCGCTCATTGCTTGTCTATGTGATTAGTCCTATCATCCCATGTGGGCATAGGTAGGATGTTACATTACTATATAGTACAAAGATACGAAAACACGCTCGCTGTGGCTTCATCATTCCTCCTTCGACCTCAACAAATGACATGCAATAAACTGATTATCAATTTCAATCCAAGCAACATACACCATCACCCATCGCACGGAGTCAAGAGATGCTCAGGAAAGAGTGCTCTCACACCTCCTCTAGGAGGAAATGTGAGAAACAGCTCGATGGAGCGACCACCGCAGGAGTGTTATCGACCAGTAGTGGTATCGGTGTCGATCGGTACTGATCAATAGCACTAAGCACTACTGCTACTGGCTACGACGGCAATAGTGGTTTCTCTACATTCCACTATTGCTTCACTCTGCCCTTCATGAGACTAGCTGCACGGTATTCCTCCCATTTCTAGTATACATCACTGATTATTAATCACCTTTGAGAGACATTGACTCAAGAAAGATTGTATTCCGTAGAAAAGAAAATGCATCTTTCGAGATGGGGGAAAAGCCACTCGTTCTGCGATAAAGAAAATTGCGGAATATAGGGAACGATGTATTGAAGAAGATAAAATAAACACTATAATAGAATGGATGAATTAGTTTCTATTATTTACCAAAGCTTGCACAAGGTTAGCCTTTGAGTGATTATTTTGAGAACAAAGAACATTTTTACTATTGTGTTTCCTCCTCGTTACAGGTGAGGATATGCTCCTACTATATCAGCTTGGTCCTGGGAAGCATTGGACGAGGGGGTGCAAAACAAGAAGCAGAACATCTTCGGGGCGAGCTTTGTGGTCTTACGCAGATTCTCTCCTACTACGCTTTTGGGAACGAATTCTGCCTCATGCAACTTTCTATTTTGAGTCTGCGACCATCAATTGACGAATTAAGTGATGAAGAGTGGGATAAAGAATGGCAAGATAGAATGCTTGCTTATGAACGGGCGATGAAGAATCTAGATGAAGAGGGCTTTTTGGGGTCAGGGAGAAACTCGAGAGCAAGTGTATATAAATGTCGAATCAATGCCCATAGAAGAAGCAGATATATCAAGAGCGATAAGATTAAATCCCAGCTCAGAAATTCTAAAAAGATTGGTTAGCGATATAGTCATATAGAATTTATACGCTATCGCTATGCTTGGATGTAATGTTTTGCTCCATGAGTGGAGCTATCAAAGAATGTAGAATAATGAAGAATGTGATTCCTAGGTGAGATATATGCTATCCCTCTATTCCTGGCAGACATCCTCCCTGATGACACGAATATCTCTAAAAGATTAAGAGGTGACGACAAAAAGTTTGTTTACTTTCGTATAATAGAAGACCGAGGGCTCGGGGGATTTTTAGTAGAAGTATTCAACAAAGTAGGGACTTTAGATATATCATATTGAAGAAGTGGTTGAGTCTATGCGTATTTCCTCCTGTAATTATTACACCCTTAGCTATTGGAAAAGGGAGATGGAGAAGAATAGGTAAGCAAAGAGAACTATAATAAGGAACAAGACTCTATGTATTCTGATATAACATTAGTGTCGGGAGCAACAGGGCACTATTTCCTATGGAGGGCATAGTCTGGGGAAAAATTCCCGATGAGGCTATTGAACCATATGAACAATGGATCTATTGGAGAGCCCATCATCTTGAGGGAGCAGAATAATTAAAGCCTTGACCGATGAGGGCATGTCCTTCTGAACCTTTCTTGTGAAAGCTCCAGAGCTGGTTAGGGAGAGCTCAATCTCTCTTAGGTAGCTTCTTTTGTAGTTCGATGAAATCTCGGGAAGAATTTGGCTATTCCGAGAACATTGCAGATGCTGCCGATAGCGATCGGGGAACTACTCCCCAGGGAAGAAGACCGCGACCTTCGGTAGGAGCTTCATCCTCCGAAGGTCGCGGGTTTTCTATATCTAGGTAGGCTACAAGCGTAGCAGTCGGTTATTCTGCCAAGATATGCACCTCCGAACCCGAGCTAATCCTGCCCATCAGTGTGCCGAGACGCAGTGAAGCGCAGATAACGAGCACGGATCGGCTTAGTAAGAAGTGCTTCCTTGAGTTTCTTATCCGCTGAGAAAGTACCACGCAAGACTTCTCGTCCACGTCTTACCATCATTGCTGATGGAGGTGCATAGTCTTTAATGTCCCCCACCGTACTCTGGTCTTGACGAGGGAGGTACGTCAGCCCGTTGATGGTCTTCACCCCTGATACCAAATCGAAGTCCAACCAATGTGGATGCTTCGGCACGGTGAGCGTCCACACGGTATGCTGATCGTAATCGGGGCTCTCATCGAGCAGATCCTCTGCATCGTAGCCATATTCGTGTACTACTGCAGAAGATAATGCTACAAGCGGCATACTTCATACGTCCGAAGGTAGCTCATCAGTGAAAAGGCGACGCTGACCCTCTACCCAGCTCTTACCACCCCACCCTTCGAGGAGATCAAAAGGCTCTGTATAACGCTGGGCGCGTCCGCCATCGATACTATACCAGCACATCCCGGAAGCGGACGAAAGGACGAGGTTTCCGAGCGGATTGCGTGTAATCGATGGAGCTACAGCCGGATCGTCACCTTTGCCTGTTGTGCAGCTACATCGCCAGAGCGCAAGGTCGAATCATCAAGTCAAAGAGCTGAGGTGTGCCAAGCTCTGAGCAGATACCAGAGGGCCACCCTGAGCCACAACACGCCACCGAGTCCAGCTCGTGCTTTCGAGCCAGCACCGGGTGCGTATCTCCAGCTACTGGTAGCTCATGCGGATGCGGAGCCATCATCAGCTCCATAGCTGGTAAGGCAGAGCCGAGCTGGTCATCACGCTATCCGTCAAGAAAAGCACTCCACGCCCTGCTTCATTAGTGAGGCTGACCCAGCGCACATCCTCACGATTACCCATCGTCTGAGGCTTTGGGAAGGGGGACAAATTGCTCTGCCACCTTGCTCTTGTGCTGCTCTATATATTGGCTTGCCTTGCGGTCACCGTAGTTATTGACAGGACCACGCCCATAGTAAGTGTAGTTATCATAGGGGCGAGGAAGCTCGAACTCATAGCCCAGTCGTCCCAGAGGCAGTGTCGGCTTATTTGTCGTCAGATTAGAGCGTAGCTGGATACTACCATCGGGGAACACGCCAGACAACCTGAGAAGTAATAGCAAAGTCATTATCACCGAAAGGATGTGCTTTGTCTTCCGTAAGCTCATAGCTTGCGAAGCATTGCGCATCTGAAGCGTAGCTCCATAGGGGAGCCTGAGGCGAATGGTAAAGAAGAGCTCTATGGAGCCATCAGGAGATTAGTGACATGCATGCTGCAGGACGCTGTGCTGAGATTATGCAAGCCATTGGTGGTCAGGCCGAACGCACCCAGATATCATTATCCGCAGGCGCACGGAAGGCCGTGATGCGAGACCATTCCTGGATAGATAAACCGTATCTCCAGCATAGACCAGCTGGATGAATCGTACCCTCACGTAGGTCATACTGCACGGAGAAGTCTCGCCCAGCCACCTCATGTAGCCCTTCGAAAGAGGCTTAGAGCTAAGCCGCTTTTGTCCCTTAGTGGAGAGCTTCTCGCTCACGAAGGAGCTGCAAGGAGCTGTTCGTGGCTGCGACATAGCTGACGCTTTGCCCATCGGCTTATCAGCACGTAGTCGGCATTCGACCTTAACGAAGTATTCGCTATTGGGCTGTAGGTCTGGAAAGGAAGAGGTAGCGTGACGCTTGCAGTCGTACGCGGAGCGACGGCAGGAAGGTCAGAGGACGCCCGAGTACCCTCACCCCATCACGATATGAGACTCGCAGCGAAGTGTCGTAATCCTCAAGGCTCACAGAAAGTTTCTTATTGAAGATACTTGTACGCCCCTCCATCGATCATCCGCTTCGATACCGACGTGTTGATAGACCTTCTTCACACTCGTAGTACTGAGGCTTGGGCTGCGGGTCAGCAAACATAAGTCCATTCATCACAAACATCCCATCATTGGGATAGTCACCGAAGTTCCCCGCCATAGCCCTGATAACGTACACCACTGGGCGTATAGTTATAGAGTGCTTGGTCAACCCAGTCCCCAGATAGCACCACCACAGATATGGTTTTGTACGCTCAATAGCCTTTCCAGTAGTCGGCCAAGCCACCGCAAGCGTTCCCCATCGAGTGGGCATATTCGGAGATGTGGAAGGGGTACTTGATGTCGTACTTCGGTAGCAGCTCCTTCAACCCACGCAATGGAGGGATATTGATTGGAGCCCATATCCACGATGTCGTTGTTGCGCTCGTACTGCACTGGGCGCGAAGTGTCCACACGCTTCGTGGCGCTCATAGCTCTTAACGAAGTTCACCCCGGACCGGCCTGCCGTTGCTAGCGACCAGATGACAATACTCGGGTGATTGATGTGTGCGTACACCATCTCGAGCATACGAGAGACGTGCTGCGCCTCAAACTCGAGGACGTGCGATAGTGAGGCTTTTTCCGTAGTAGTACTCATGTGACTCGATATTCGCCTCATCTTCAGGTGAGATCCCATACTTATCACAGAGGTAGTACCAATAAGGAGCAGGGGGATAATGCGAGTGCGGACGTGATTGATATTCGCACGCTTCATCAGGAAGACTTCACGCTCCATCTGCTCATGCGTCACGGCGTGTCCCCTCGAAGGATCGGTCTCGTGGCGATTTGTCCCCTTGAGCTTGATGGGCTTATGATTTACATAGAGTAGCGACCAGCATGACCAAACTCATCCTGCTCAGCAGGGAGTATCACGAATCTCCACCTCACGGAAGCCTGTATAGAGCGAGGCACGATCAAGCGAGCGTCTTCCTGACGTTTATCATGCACAGCTCAGCGACTAAGACGTAGCGATGTGGTGCTTCAGCAGACCACAGCTCAGGCTTTGTGACGGTAAAGGATACCTCACTAACGCCCGTAGATGAGCTACGTCCTTCGGCAGTAGCTACTGGTGCTCACTGACTTCATCCGAATAAAAGAGGCAGAGCGTAGAGCTTGTAGCGCAGGCGAAGATCGGGACGTGGTGCTCCTCCGCCTTGAGCTTTGAGGGAAGCCTTGATACGTGAGACTACCTGTCTCCAAATCAGAGAGACATCAGGCAAGACCTGCAGGTCACGCAGATGCACCTTAGGCTTAGCCGTCAAGTAAACGGAACGGAAGAGTCCCTGGTAAGCGGAACATATCCTGCGACTCAAGGAAGGAGCCATCGCTATGTGCGGGCTACACTTCGACTGCAATGACGTTCTCTTCACCCTTCGGACGCAGTAAGAGAGATATCAAAAAGAGGCCAGTGTACGCGAGTTCTTGGAGAGCCTGCGTAGCGACCATTGATCCATATAGGTAGAAGAAGGAGTCGACACCATCGAAGTTGAGGTATACAGCTTTATCCTTCCATCCTGTGGGGAGGGTGAAGGTGCGGCAGTACGAACCGACTTCATTGCGGTCACGATAGGTCGTCCACTCCTTGGGTGGAGTCGCAGTACACCCTTTCGCGCCAATCACCAGGACGTACCTTATGGTGAAAATCACTGGCTGATTGACATGAGATAGGCGTGCCATACTTCTAGCTTCCCCATCGCGCTGAATGCGTAGACATCTCCAGTTCATGGGTACGCTGACTTCATCCCACGAAGAAGCATCGTAATCTGCACGGTGAGAGTCCTTCGGACGCTCCTCTGAGTGCGCACCCAATGGAAGCGCCACGTCCCATCAAGGCTCTTATAGAGCAGACTATACTCAGGAAGTACGCGCTCAGCCTCGATCTTTGGGCGCGAAGGAGAAGAAGTGAAAGCATGGGGTTGCTCCTTACCCAAGGCATAGTCTTCGGGACTTTGCCACTCCTTACCTGTGGGTGAAGAAGCATGACCACCTGATCATAGCGATAGCCTGGCAAGAGGTGTTGCGCCTGTGATGGGGCAGGCAAAGCGAGCGACAAGGCTACAACAAAGGCTGCTCACGGCATGAGGTCTTGTTCATTAGATAGTAGTTAGAGTATGTTGTCTGTAAGCGGAAGCCTGAGCTTCCTTCTCTAATTTGAAACTTGAAAGCAAATATACTATTTTTGCACTCATCTCCTCACTGATTATACACAGAGATAATCACGGCTTGCTCCTCCTTCTTTATATGCGGGAACAGCTCTGTAGTAGTGCTGGGTGGAGGCTTTTCGTACCTTTGCAACGCTTCCCTACGGTGATGGAGACGTACTTTCCTCACCACTATGGCGCAGAAACAACTAAACAGATAAGGAATAATTATAGCCGATGGACGATTCCCTCCCGCCGAATGAGCGCTGTGTAAGCGCCTCCTGCTCCCGTCGCCTTGCCTTACTGACCTCCTGCCACCATAGCAGGAGCGTGTGTGGTGAGCCGACAAAGACCACTCCCTTCATCCTTATATATGGGAGTGCAATAGTCCCACCACATACAGCTAAGCTATATAATGAAGAGCTACCTCACCTTTGAGCCAGGTGTCCCCGAACTTGAAGAGTTTGCCCCACACTGCTGGGTACACATTGAATGCCCCGATGAAGATGACTTCATCTTCCTAACCAAGGAATTGGGGATTCCACGAGGTTTCTATCCGACATTGCCGACATCGATGAGCGTCCACGTGCAGAGCGCGAGGATGATTGGCTATTGACCATTCTGCGCATACCTATGGATGGAGGAGGTCCAGGTATGCCTATCGAGACAGTACCATTGGGTATTATCACGGGGCATCGTGCTACGGTCTCGGTATGCTATCGTAGGACGCAGCTCTTGCCCGACTTCATCAACCACATCCGTCGCAAGAACATTGGGATAGCTAACCAGACGGAGTTCGTCACCCGTATGATTTATTCATCGGCTGTATGGTTCCTGAAGTATCTGAAGCTAATGTAGTCTGGAGATCAACCGAGCTGAAAAAGGAACTTGAGCTGAGCATCCGTAATGAAGACCTCCTTCGCATCATGCGTCGCGGCGATCCTGGTCTGCTCAGCACTTCCATCCGTGGCAATGAGGCTATGCTGGGGCGACTGCGTACGACACGAGGGCCTCAGTGTTGATCTCGACCTCTTCGAGGATGTGAGCATCGAGCTGAGGCAGGCCTATAACACAATCCAATATCTATACCGACATTGTCACCAGCATGATGGATGCTCGGGCAATATTATCTCTAACAACGTGAATACGATCACGAAGCGCAGACCAGTATCTCCATCGTGCTCACTATCCCAACGATGATATCAAGCTATCTTCGGGATGAACGTCAATGTTTATCTGGGGGAATGGTACTGGGCATTCTTGGGTATCTTCTGCGTATCGGTAGTCATCTCGGGAGTGGCCTTCTACCTCTTCCGACGTATTAAGTGGTTCCTGATAGCTCCCAACTAATTATTGCTGTCCGATAAACCTTCAGCTTAGGACTAAAAGAGATAGGGGCGGGATCTGAAGACCTCGCTCCTATTTCTGTGACTTAATCCGGCCTTTTGCACGGCATGTCACCTATTTCTATTGAGACTGCACATTTCCACTCACCTTTTTAAGTGCAACGCAGTACAAGCCATCGGAAAAAGTACAGGCAATTCCATATCTTTGCGCACGTCTGTGCAAAGGAGTATTATGCTCTGACAGTGGCTCTTCCGTATAAAGCGACAAGAGTCCTTGAGGAAAGATCCTGACAGCATGCAACACAGTAAATAAGAACCTTCACCCCTACCTTATGTTAAGATAGAGGTGATACACCCTCACACCCCAAAAACGAACGGTTAGACAACACCCAAGACAAAGAAGATCATCGAAATGGCCATCGACGGCTACAGCTCCTGGCGGCAGCTCCCCATGGCGCGGACTCTACGCACGCGCAGTCGATTACGCATCTATGTCGATACGGGCGCTATGTACCGACGAGTCACCCTCTGCCCTACGCCACGGCTTCATCGCATGAAGGTGTCATCCAAGAGACCGAACTGCGAGCCGCCCTCAGCGACGTATCTCTGAGCTTCCGCTCCAGCCACGAAGGGCTACCCCTGAGCTGCATCCTCAATGGTGAGAATGTTGAGAAAGAGATCCGCACGATGGAAGTTGCTTCCTTTGTCAGTCCATCGCAGCCCTCGGCTTCGTGCGCGAGTATCTGACAGCTCAGCAGCAAGCCTTCGGAGCCCAAGGGGCATCGTGATGGATGGACGTGACATCGGCACGGCTGTCTTCCCTCAGGCCGAGCTCAAAGTCTTCGTCACCGCTGCGCCCCGAGATACGTGCAGGGCGACGTCTGGCCGAGCTTCGTAGCAGGGAGACGAAAAGAGCACCCTCGAAGAGGTCTTGGAGAACCTCCGCCAGCGTGACTACATCGACACCCACCGTGAGGTAGCCCCTCTGCCAAGCTGAAGATGCACGCATCCTCGACAATTCGCACCTGACACTCGAGGAGCAGGATGCGCTCCTAGCGCTCCTACTTTGAGGAAGCACGCTGCCCAAGCATAAGACGCCTCCTCACTTCCTTATCCCCTGATATGTTCATAATCGAAATAGACCAGCAGTCGGGCTTTTGCTTTGGCGTCGTCAATGCCGTCAAGCACGCCGAAGAAGAGCTCAAGAAAAGACGACAAAGAGCTCTACCGCCTGGGAGACATCGTACACAATATACAAGAGGTCGACCGCCTGCAAGCCAGGGGTATGCAGACCATCGACTACGAAGCCTTCAAGAAGCTCGAGGGAAAGCGCGTCCTCTTCCGTGCCCACGGAGAAGCCCCTGCCATTTATCAGATGGCACGCGAGCGAAAATATCGAGCTCGTCGATGCCACTTGTCCGAGTGGTACTTGCCCACTGCAGAAAAAAGGTGCGCCCTGCAAGTTTGCAGAGCTGACATCCTGTCGGGGACAAATAGTCATCTACGGCAGAAGGGGCACGCTGAGGTCAATGGTGCTCGTCGGACAGACCGAAGGGCAGGCGATTATCGTGCAGACCCTGAGGACATCGAGCAGATCGACTTCACGCGTCCGATAGCACTCTTCTCCCCAGACTACCCAGTCTCTGACAGGCTTCCACGAGCTCATCGACACGCTCCGTAGCCGTATGATCGGGGATGCGCTTTGACTTCAGGACTCGATTTGCCGTCAAGTCTCTCAACCGTATGCCCCACATCCAGGAGTTCTCCTCGCAGCACGAGACTGACGATCTTTGTCGCAGGTGGCAAGAGTTCCAACGACAGGTGCTGTTCAGCTACTGCCAGAAGGGCAACGAGCGGAGCATCTTCGTCTCCTCACCCGATGAGATTACTCCTGAGATGCTTACCCCCTACCAAAAAGCATCGGTATCTGCGGTGCCACCTCCACCCTATGTGGCAGATGGAGCAAGTCGCCAGCCGTGTCCGTGAGCTCCTGCATGCCCGAATCGAAGCGCGATTGACCAGAATGAGCATCGACAGCGAGCGACTCGAGGACCATATTCTCCGCCACACCACCCTGAGAGTCCTTACCGCCCAGCGACTATGGAGGAGCTCACGTGCGTCCCGCTCACGTGCACGTATGCTCGGGGCATCTGCAAGGCAATCTCCTCTGCAGATGCTCTGCCGGATCTCGGGTGCGCAGAAGGTGCTGGAGCTCGGCACCTATACTGGCTAGCGCAGCACACTGCCTGCAGAGGCCGTAGGCGATGGGGGCGAAGTACATACCATCGGAGTCCGGATGACGAGATGGAAGACTTCATCCACGAGTTCCTCGACGGCACCCCCTATGCCCACCGAGTGCACCTCTCACCTCGGAGATGCACTCACCTTGCTCCCTCGAACTCCTGAAGCAACACCGTTTTGACCTTGTCACATCGATGCGAACAAACGTGAATACATCGATTACGACGAACTCATCCTTCCTCACCTACCCTCTGGAGCCTCATCTTAGCGGACAATACCCTCTGGGATGGAAAGGTCATCGAGGATCCTACACCCACAGACCAACAGGACACAGACTATCCTTGCCTTCAACCAGCACGTGCAGCAAGATCCTCATGTCGAGAACTTGATCCTCCCCTACGTGATGGGCTGAGCTTCATCCGAAAGCTCATAGCCTCACCCTACAAAAGCAGTAGCACCGCCCCCAGATGCCATCTGCGTCATAGGGCGGTGCTGTTAATATCGAGTATATAGAAGAGCCAGCAAAGCTCCGACCATACGTAGGATACAGAGTGACTTGACAGCCATCATCAAGGTAACGAGAATGGAAAGACCCAAAGGGCTGCGACCAAGAGAAGCATCCCACGATGAGATTTCCTGCGTCGTACGATAGCCCGTAGCGAGAGATCCGACTACATGAGATGATACAGACGATAGACACCATAGCCCACGCCAAGACCTACCAAGATTCCCACAAGACAGTCCGACAAGAAGTGTGCTGCTACATACATACGACTATAGATGACCCAAGCGACCGGAGAGTGAGGACGGCCGAAGCGTCGATCTCGAAGATCACACAAGAGCGTCGCCACCGCCGTATGCAGTTCGCCGAGTGTCCCGAGAAGAAGCACATGGAGCTTCCCCATGATAACCATAGACATAGTGCAGACTCTCCTGAACACGGTGTGTGGCGCTGGGACGCAGGCGTGCGAAGAAGGGCTTAGCTACCCACGAGCTCTAGAAGTCTCCCCACTGCGATACATAGCCCGACCATCGGTAAGAGCAGAAGCACCTCACTCTTGGGACGGCGATGATAGAACAAGAAAATCAGAAGAGCTATCAGAGGGAATGCCCACAGCACCGACATTAGAGATCAAGTATCACGCTGCATCCAAGAAGGGACTATGCCCCATTGATGGCCTGCAGTAGAGCAACCTCACCAGGAGAAAGGAGGGGTCATAAGACGGAGACTCAACGACGGAGGACTAGAGCTCAATCGCCTCCAGACGCGATCCAGCCCTCCGTACCATCGCCCGTAGCGTGAACTGCTGAAATTCGCCTACGGGTGCACCCATCAGGCGAAGGCGTGTCCCTTCGTGGAGCTGCAGTCTTAATAGACCAGCCTCGTCCACCGGAGAGGTATGGATATTCACCTCGGGCGTATGATGACAGCCTTCTCAGTCGCCGTAGCGTCGCATAAGATCCAATGTAGTATGAGGGCTCCGACAAAGAGCGTCAGGGTAGGCTCACACAAGCCTGTATAGAAGGCGATGCGCTTTCCACGCGAGTGTCGCCCCAAAGCGAAGGCGACACAGCGACCCACCACCAGAGCAAAGAGGACAAGCGACAGGGGTAGAAGGGTGCAGAGGCAAGGCATGGGCGAGCTTAGCTCAGTGAGTGAACCAACTCTCCGATCGGAGCATTGTCCACGTCTTCTTCATCAGACCGTACGCGCCGTGCACAGCTTCGTCTCGTGGATCTCAAGAGTCGTAGCTCGCTCATAGTTGAGAAAGCAGCGCCCGAGATCTCGAGCATATAATAGCAGTTACCGAGGTTGGCATAGCGTGTCGCACCTCACCCGAAGCCCTCGATTTGCTGCTCCAGTGCCGCAGCAGCTTCAATGACTGACCGTCGCAGTGAGAAAGACTATCAATAGTATGCCCGTAGCTCCCAGTCCAAGCACAGAGCACAAGCATGAGGCAAAGCAAAAAGAATCGTACGCATCATAATAATAGGCTAAAGCTTGTGGGTATCGATGGCACTCAATGACCCTGCTGTGGTATCATACAGAGCCTGCCTATCCCCTCCTTGGCAGGGGCATAGCGAGCGAACTCAACCTCATCACGACAGCAGTCAGACGGGCAGATGATCCTTCATCCAGACCACGCATACGCAAGACTCAGAGACCGAAGCTCCGGCTCAGCCCGAAGCTGCAGACGGAGCTATCACCGAGATAGCCCCAGAGGGCGCGCAGAGTCTCTTCATAGAAGGCATCACGCGCACCTGCCCAAGAGCTTACGTGCTGTACGAAGACGCTCGTAGCCACACTATTAGCTCTCGGAAGCCTTGTATCCCTAAGTATCGGCACGCAGTCCAGCCACGAGCGATAACCGAGTAAGCGATGATACCGAGCGCCATCAGAGGGAAGAGTAAGAGATAGCTCCAGCTCTGTGCCCACTGTAATCCCATGGGCGGGTAGCACCTTCGAGTAGAGCTGGCGAGGAGTTGCTCTTGCTGTCGCTGGCTACCACGATCATCAGCAGCCGTCTCACGCCCTTGACTACCTGGAGTGAGAAAAGGCTGAGAATGGAGCGTCTCATAGCGACCGAGATGGGGGTCAAAGTACGAGAAGCTCAGCGAGGGGATTGTTACCGCCCTCGTGCAAGCGAGAGGGATAGCAAAGTATTCGATAACCTTCTTCCCATAGACTTGTAGCAGAAATCTTCTCTCATAGGTCTCCTTAGGGTCGTAGACCCAGTCTTGGGGGAAGGATATGGTAGGACTGGTGACCTGCTTTGAGGTTGCCTCGTACCTTCGAGGGTCAAGCGTATGCTCAGAGATTCATTCGTCTTGGGGTGCCTTCGTCAGCAGTTCGGCTCGCATACGGAAGGAGCCCACAGCCCCGAGAGAAGTCAGCAGGTTTACCCTCGGTCGGAAGGGACGGACTTGTATGGTCACAGGAGCCGCAACGTCCCTCACGGTCTCCCCATCATCGACGAGCCAAAGAAGGGATCATCATCAGCTGAGCAATAGGCACACGGAGCCCAATCTTAGAGGATGGAATCGTTAGCGTACCCACTTCGCTGAGCGAAGAGACACTTCACTCAGGATATCGACCGTGCGGTAGTTGCGACCTTGGTAGAGTCTCTAATTGTAGCTGACGGCGACCATCATCGGCCTGCTTCTCGGAGGAGGAAACCATCATACTGAGGGTGCTTCATAGAGTTGATTTCGAACTCTGTCGTCGCATAGAGCTAGTAGCGTATCGGGAAGGCTTGCTTCTCATACACGACCGTAGCACTCGGCGTAGGGCACGGAAGAAATAAGTTCCAGTGACGGAAGTCCCAGCCGTACCTTGGTTTCGTGCGGATGGAGCATTCTTATCGGGAGGCAAGACGCACCGTAGCACCGTGTACCGTCACACGCTTTCCCCGAGTATAGCCGTGACTACGGGGATGGAGATATTTCGCATGCTCATGCTAAGAGCGTAAAGGTCAAGCTCACAGAAGAAGTTGAGCTACTACGTCCCATTGATATTTTGATAGCTGCTCATCTGCTGGCGTGTTGGACCATAAAGCACCTGCAGACCCGCTGGCCTTCGGCTCAGTCACACGCTCAAAGTCTCTCACTACCCGAATAAGTGTAGCTCAGCTGGAAAGGTGTCCCTTGACTACAGTCTGAGGCACCTCCACACGTATGGTCTGTGCCCAAGAGAGAGCGGAAGGAGTAGTGCAAGAAGTAGGAGCAAGGTACGTCCTACGAAAGCTATTGGCTTCACTCGCTTACCATCTCTTCTTATTCTTATTACTATTCTGCTGCTGACGCTCACGCTGCTGTTGCTCTACACGACGACGCGTCTTATCGTCATCAGTGCGGGAAGGGCGAAGGATCTGCTCAGCTTGTTCCTTAGACAGTTCGCCCGAACGCTGCTCATTCGGCTGCCCTTGCTTATCCTTATTCTGCTGGGGCTTTGGTCAGGCTTATTCTTGTCCTGTGATGGATCCTGCTTCTGGGTCTTGCTTCTGCTGCTGATTATCCCTTGTTCTTATCCTGCTGGGATCTTGCTTCTGCTGCTGGTTGTTATTGTTATTCTTGTCTGCTGCTGCAGGAGCTTCTGCGCCAGAGCCAGGTTATAGCGCGTGTATTTCATCCTCAGGATTACGCAGCAGTGCTTCCTCGTAGGACTGGACAGCTGACTGATAATCCTTCTTCTTCATCGCCATTGCTCAAGTTATGTAGGACGCCCTGCCTGCTGCTGAGGTGTCAGTTGCTGGTCTTGTACTGCTCGCTCCAGATAGCTCTTGGCTTCGTCATAAGCGCCCTGGCAGCATAGGCTGAAGCTCCCAGCCCGAAGTTGGTTTTCCGGAGAGACTATCACGAAGGAGCGCACGGCGATAGGACTGAATAGCTCCAGCATAGTCCTTGGCGCGATAGAGCTTATTGGCTTGGCGTAGATGAGACTTGATGCCCTGAGCGTGGAGAGACGAGCTCCAAAAAGCCAGCAATACAAGCGAGAGGATGGCTATCTTACTTCTCATCAAAAGATATTATGACGGATGAGGAACTTATTCTTCCTCCCCATAATGAAGAACTCGACTACAAGCAAGACTAAGGCTGCCCACAGCCACGGCTCGAAGGCTCGCCGCACTATTATCTCCGCGCGAAGTAATCGAAGCACGAGGAAGCTCTTCCAGCTGCTTCTCGATCTCCTTAACCACGGTAGACTGCTCACTCGAAGAGACGAAGACACCAGCACCAGCATCAGCTATCTGCTGACACATATCAGGGTTGAAGCGAGTGACGACCATATTCCCAGACTCATCGGTCAAGTTACCTTCGGAGGTGGGGATAGGGCTCCCCCTTATCGGAGCCCACGCCTACGACTATTGATATGTATCCCAGCTCTCGCTGCAGCACTCCGTGGCGTTCTTCAAAAGTCTTCTCCCATCGGTCAAGACAATGATTGACTTCCCTAAGTCCTTGCGATCAGAGAAGGACTGACGAGCCAGACATAGCTCTAGCCCAATAGCCGTCCCTTGGTCGGAGAGCATATTGGGAGATATGTCCGAGAGGAAGTCCTGCGCCGTACCAAGGTCTGTCGTCATCGGGAGCTGAACAAAAGCACTCCCAGCGAAGACGATCACGCCCACACGGTCGGAATGCATACGCTCCAAGAGACGAGAAATGGTTCGCTTCGCAAAGTCCAGACGGCTCGGAGCAATATCCTGACAGAGCATGGAGTTCGATATATCAAGGCAGATCATTGCCTCGATTCCCTTATCATCATGAGCAGCATCACCGCCACCTCGCTACCTGTGGACGAGCCAGGACAACGATAATCTAGAGCTCCCCGGCAATAAGGAATAAGAGATCACGCAGTACATATTTCTTCCCGAGGCCAGTGGCGTAAGTGCCCTACCCAAGTCTTTATCTGCAAATCGCTTCAGCATCCATCGACGTCGCCAATAAGCAAAGAGCGAAAGCCCTAAGAGAGGGATAAGCGCAAGAAGCAGATAGAGGTATCCGGGTGAATAAAAGTGGATGTTCATAGCTTATGGATTGGTGCGTAGAACGGCTCGAACGAAGGACGAACTCCAGTAATAGGAGAAGAGTGCTGCGAGGACAAAGACGAAGAACTCATAGGTCGTGTGGTAGTTCCGTGTAGAGAGCTTAGTCTTCCAGCTGGTCAATCTTCTGATAGATAGCTAGATAGCGACTCATTATCCGTAGCACGGAAGTAAGCACCTCCCGAGACATCTCGCGATCCGAGCGCATCGTAGGTTCGTCGAGATCCACTGGCATATTACGCACTACGACACCCAGAGCCGTCTGTGGCTGGATAGGGAGCTTCGCCTGCTCCCGAGCCCACGCCGATAGTGTAAATAGAGATACCGAAGGTTCCCGCCAAGTCCGCAGCCATCTTCGGGAGATATTCCTGGTGTTGTTGGCTCCGTCCGTCAGCAGAGATGATGACCTTGCCTTGGTCTTGCTGTCCTTGAGATGGCTGATCGCCGTAGCCAAGCCTGAGCCAATCAGCCAGTCTGATCTCGATCATCCCTCGGCGTCATCTCCCGAAGGCGATTGATCAGAGTAGCGTGGTCTTGCGTCAGAGGGCAAGCCGTGAAGCTCTCACCAGCAAAGACGACCAGCTAATGTTGTCATTAGGACGATTAGCGATGAAGCGCATCGCGACTTCCTTAGCTGCCTCGACGCGATTAGTTGAAATCCATCGCCAGCATACTCGTCGAGATGTCCATCGTCAGCATAATATCGATCCCCTCGACACGATCTTCACTCCACGAGGAAGAGCTTTGCGGACGAGCCAAAGCTACAATAATCAATGCCCAAAGCGAGGAGACGAAGGGCAAAGAGAGTATGACGCAGATAGACCCGAAGCCCTCCACGCACTATCACGAAGAAAGAGGAGTGAAGGTACTCGGAGCGAAGCGTGCTGTCGCCACGCCCATTTACCATACTATATAGTGAGAAGCGCAGGAGAGAAGCAAGAGCCACAGCAGCTCAGGATGGAGGAAGGTCATTCTGCCACCTCCTTTCCTGCTGTAGCTTTCTTTTCTTTGCTGGGCGAGCTAGCTAAGTGGAAGGTCCTCGCTCTGCTCATAGATGCTGAGGACTTGCTCTGGCCTCGCTACGCAGAGGGAGGCTCTAGCGAACTTCACAAAGTCCCCTACCCTCATCAGCTCCCCTCAATTGTACGGAGATAGTCGCTATTCAGGGAATAAGCATGCAGTGCTCGAGGAGCTCATCAGTCGTCTTCTCCAAGGCATCAAAGTGCAAGACCTGCCCAAGGTAGGAGCGCACAGCACTCGTAAGGCTCGTGTAGTAGACCTTGAAGTCTACTTGCTCCTCGAGGCGCATTCCCTTCAGAGCTTCGAGCTGAGTCAGGAAGGTCTCAAAGCGCTGTCGTCGGAGGTTGGTATGCGGCTCAGGCTCCTTCATATATTCCATACGGCGCTTATACTCATAGATGAAGAGCAGGACAAGAGCGATAAGGATCGCTACATAGGTGATCCAGCCTCGTCCAAATGAGAATCAGGATATCCTTTAAGGTGTAGGGCTCATCCCACGGATCTTGAATGGGCTTTGAAGCGGTCTGGGTGCTGGAAGATCGACCCTGAGAGAGACATTCAGCGCAAGTGGCTTCGACACTGCACTACCCGAAGGGGTCTCCACGACAATGGGTGGGATGGTGATTAGAGTCGAGTCAAAGGAGGTGATGATCATACGTGCCTTGATCTCCCGGATCGTGCCACGACATTGATGGTATCCAGTGCACCAAACCCAAGATACGGAAGCGTTCGTTGCCCGTCGAGTCCTCCACGAGATGGAAGCGAGTAGCAGCAAGATTATCCGTGCGGATCGTCATCTCGACAGCAGCACGCCCCGATACGTATCTCCGAGCGATCTAAGTGGGTCTGTATCGACACACGCTGCGCCGACAGCTCGACACAGCAGCCAACAAATACGAGCAGCAGAATAGATAGATGCCGTAGTCTCTGCATAGTATGATTAGGATCTCCGTCCAAACATAGTTTAATCAGTTCGGGTACATAGTCCCCATCCGTAGCGATCTCAACATGATCTATCCCTCGAGCGAAGGCAATGACTACGGAAACGTTTCTCTTGCTTGCGCACCTCTTCGGCATAGTGACGAGCCACACGAGACGACGCGGTATCGACCCATCGTTCCTCACCTGTCTCTGCATCGCACAGGCGAAGCAGTCCCATACGAGGTAGCCTCACGAGCCCCTTATCGAAAGTACAGAATCGCGACGAGATCGTGATGACGAGCCGAGAGAGAGCGTCTGTCTGTAGTCCCTCGCCCCAATGATAGAAGTCCGAGATGAGGAAAGCGTACAGCGGCGTTTGATGAGCTGATTGAGGTACTCAGAGGCACATTAAGATCCGTAGCACGATGCTGAGGCTCAAAGCTCAGGAGCTCACGGATCAGATAGAGGATGTGCTTACGACCGCTTCGTGCCGGGATAAAGAGCTCGACTTGGTCGGTGAAGAAGATCGCTCCGACCTTATCATTATTCTGTATCGCGGAGAAGGCCAAGGTAGCGGCGATCTCTGCATTGAGCTCACGCTTCGTCTCGACACGCGTACCGAAGTCCGTAGCCTCCCTGTCATATCGACCAGCATCACAGTCAGCTCACGCTCTTCCTCAAAGACCTTGACGAAGGGATGCGCATAGCGTGCCGTGACATTCCAGTCCAGGTCACGCACGTCATCTCCTACTTGGTAGCCACGAACTTCACTGAAGGCCATACCACGCCCACGAAAGGCTGACTGATATTGTCCCAGCGAAGACCTGCTCAGAGAGACCACGAGCCTTAATCTCAATACGGCGCACCTTGCGAAGGAGATCCGAAGGCTGAAGTTTTGATTTCATCATGCTACTCATCGTGCTAAGTTCATCACACCTCTATATCTACATTATATAATGTATAGAGGTAAATCGGCGATAGGATTTCACCCCATACAGGAGAAAACCCTCATCACGACCGACTAAGGTACTTTCACACGATTTAGGATTTCCTTGATGAGTTCGTCCGAGGTGAGGTCCCTGAGCTTCGGCTTCGTAAGAGAGTCCGATGCGGTGACGCAAAGACATCATAGCATACAGCACGCACATCCTCTGGGATGACATAGCCTCTTCCCTTCAAGAGCGCATAGAGCGAGCGGACAAGGCCAAATTGATTGAGGCACGAGGCGAAGCCCCAAAGGAGATAAACGACTTGAAGTGCTCCAGTCCATAGTCAGCAGGCTGACGCGTAGCGAAGACGATGTCCACGATGTAGCGTTCGATCTTCTCATCGATATAGACCTCTGCCGCCAGACGACGTAGATCCAAGATGTCTGCGATACTGACGACAGGACGGATCTGGCCTCGGGGCTGATCTGCTGACGTATAATCAGTGCCTCTTCCTCCTTCTTAGGGTAGGAGATCAAGACTCTGGAGCATAAAAGCGGTCTACCTGTGCTTCGGGAAGGGGTAGGTACCTTCCCTGCTCGATGGGGTTCTGTGTCGCCATGACGAGGAAGCGATTGGGGAGCTTGAACGTCTCATCACCGATGGTCACCTGATGCTCCTGCATTGCTTCCAGCAGTGCACTCTGCACCTTGGCTGGAGCACGGTTGATTTCGTCGGCAAGGATGAAGTTCGAGAAGATTGGTCCCTTCTTCACGGAGAAATCTTCTTGCTTTCTGACTGTACATCAGTGTCCCGACGACGTCAGCCGGCAGAAGGTCTGGCGTGAACTGGATACGCTTATAGTCTGCGCTGATGAGCTGAGAGAGTGTCTTGATGGCAGGGTCTTTGCTTAGACCTGGGAGTCCTTCGAGAAGGATATAGCCCTCCTGAGAGCAGACCGATAAGGAGCGAGTCGATCAGATGACCTCGCCCCACAATAGCCTGATGCATACCCGTGCGAAGGGACTCGATGAGGTGACTACGACGCTCAATCTCTGCCGTGAGCGTGCGGATATCTACGGATTCCATAGGGATTCTATTAGGATTTGTCTGTGCTAATTCTTCTATGCGATATGATAAGTACGTGCTATTTGTATAGCGATCGCTGTAATACCAACGCCTTGTTCACTGAATTCCGTATCGCTCGCATTTATCTGATACTTAGAGGCTGCAGGTAGAGTAATGACTGCACCCACAGGATATTATCGGGATTCTTGAGCTGAGCTCTATTCTCCTCATAGATATAGATCTCAGAACGCCTTTGTGACCGTACTCTTCAGAGCCAAGCGAGAGAGTCGGTCTCCAGGGCGAAGGCGCACACGCTCGATGACCTCAGCCGAGGAAGAGGGCGATGCAGAAGTCTCTACAGCAGGAGCAGTACTTGGCTCAGCAGGCAGCGTATCTGCCACCACCGGTGCTTTCGGTGCCTCGATATGCGCTGGATGCGTAGACTTTATGTTCCACCTAGTTTCTCTACCGCTGGCGCCTTGGCTTCAGCTCAAGAGCAGGCTGCATGGAGAGCAAGTAAACAAAGAGGACTGTAGTGGCTACAATCCCGAGGGACGACAAGTACCCAGACCAAGGGACGAGGACGGGTGTCTTGTTCCTTACTCGAGGGGACTCCAGTGAAGGGACTTCCTCAGGAATATCTATAGAGGGTGACTCATCGACAGGAGTCTCTTCGGGATGAAGGTGGTGCAGAGTAGGCACTACCTCTACTTGGGAAGTAGCTACGGACTCGGAAGTATCTGCTACCACGTCCGATTCTTCGGGAGCTGGAGCTGATGAAGGGAGCTCTTCCACGTGCGAGCTGTTGGCGAGCGAAAGAGAAATCGTAATGGCTTCGTCTCTGCCAGAGTCTCCAGCTGCACCTGTTCGTGTAGCTCTAAGTCTGCGGTCAATGTGGAAGCAGCGAGCTCCACCGGCTACAAACATACTGAAGGGCTTTATTGAGCGAAGCACAAAGACTTTCTGCAGGCAAGAATCGATAGCCCACCAACCTCTATCCTCAAGGATCGGGGTGAAGCTACCCCAACCCTAGCCAGACCACTTGATTTCCTTCTTCGGAGAGCGTGCGCCACAATGTGTGGATAGCGACGCAGCCAAGTCGCGACCTGCCCTACCGAGACTTGGGAAGCTTCAGAGAGCGCATCACGCAGGAGATCAATGGAGATGCTCGTGACACTGCAGCTCCTCTACGGGGCGTACGCCCACGTCAAGCGTGGGGAATGAGCCACTGCTTGCCCTCTTCGGTACGTGCTACATATTCTCATGCTCTCCAGTCGCCATTCACCGATTTCGGGGAAGGTCATGCGAGAGCCCTGAGAGCAGTCGTTGCTCCACCTGCTGGACCAGGGCCACGCCATAGGAGCAAGGGAGGTCTCAGGCTGGAGTGTAGCCTGCTCTGCAAGACGTATGTACCAGAGTTCCTCTTGTAGCATAATTACTGGCTCAGTCGTCCATAGAGGTCAAAGGTATCCGCAGAGGTAATCTCTACAGGGTAGAAGTTCCTCACTCGGAGGTGAGGAGCATCCAGCTTGGAGATTAAGACCTCTTGGTCTACCTCGGGCGAATCATATTCCGTACGCCCCATGCGAAGTACTCTTCCTCACTGCGGTCAATGAGGGTCTTGAAGGTACGTCCGATCTTGGCGGTATTCAGCTCCGAAGCAATCTGCTCCTGTGTAGCCATCAGTCGATCCATACGCTCCCTGCTTGACCGCAAGAGGAATATCATCGGGATAGGTACTATGGGCATAGGTTCTTCGTGCGAGTAGACAAAAAGCCCCCATACGGTCGAAGCGTATATCACGGACGAACTGCAGGAGTTCCTCGAAGTCCTGCTCCGTCTCCCTGGGTGTCCTGTCATCAGCGTTGTACGCAAGTGAATACTGGCACTTCCTGACGCATATGAAAGCGCAGGAGGTCGTAGGTCTCCGCTCGTGACACGGCGACGCATCGCACGTAGCATCGGGTCACTGATGTGCTGCAGGGCAATATCCAGATAGTTGCAGATATTCTCTCGCTCGCGCATCACAGATAGGATCTCACGAGGAAGTCTGCGGGATAGGCACAGCAGGCGCAGCCATTCCAAGCCATTGATATCGGAGAGACGCTGGAGCAGCTCCGCTAAGCTATTCTTCTTATAGAGATCAAGCCCCATAGAAGGTCAAGATCCTGAGCAATGAGCTGGATTTCTTTGACCCCGAAGCGACCAGCGACTGTGCTTCAGCCACCAGATCTTCCACAGGGCGTGACTGATGCTTCCCCGTGATGATGGGGATGGCGCAGTAGAGCAGCTACGATTGCAGCCCTCCGAGATCTTCATATAGGCATAGTGCTGCGGTGTCGTGATGCTTCGGGTGCCGCCGAGCGGATCATTGTGGTAGGCCCTTGCCATAGTCAGAGAGGAGGTTCTTCCAACTGAACTTACCATAACAGCCATCGACTTCTGGGATCTCCACCTTCAGCTCGTCCATAAATCGCTCCGTGAGGCACCCCATCACATAGACCTGTCCGATACGGCCGGTCTTCTTGCCTCGACCATCCGAAGGATCATATTGATGGACTCTTCCTGTGCATCACCGATGAAGCCACAGGTGTTGAGTACTACGATTTCGCCATTGACGGCACTGGAATTGTGGTGCACGACATAGCCATTGGCAGGAACTGGCGGATAGTTGCCTGAGTCGACACGTTCTTAGAGCAAACCCAGCGTAATGACATCTACTTGGTTCTTTCTCATTCTCCGAATAGAGTCTACAAATTCTTCTTTCTAAAGAGCTGGAGGTCTTCGATCCCTTCCCCAGCCCAATGTACTTCACCGGATCTTAAATTGGTCTGATATACCGACGACGACACCACCTTAGCGGTGCCATCGAGCTTCGTGACAGCCAGGGCGTTGACTCGGTGGCGGCAGTGAACTGCTTGGCCTGCTCAAAGGCGTTCTGCCCCGTTTGTGCCATCCAAGACGAGGAGCACTTCATCGGGAGCATCGGGCACGACCTTCTGCATCACACGGCGGATCTTCGTCAGCTCGTTCATCAGCCCAACCTTATTATGTAGACGACCAGCCGTATCGATGATGACGTATCGGAGCCAGCCTGACGGCTGCACTCGCAGTATCGAAGGCAACAGAAGCTGGATCAGCCGACATATGCCGACGCATAATAGGTACGTCGACACGCTTGGCCCAGATATCCAGCTGCTCAATAGCCGCCGCACGGAAGGTACGGCTGCACCGAGCATCAACGAATAGCCCTGCTGCTTGAATTGGTACGCCAGCTTCCCCTAATGGTGGTAGTCTTCCCACTCCCATTGACCCCGACGACCATAATGACATAGGGTTTCTTGCCTGCAGGGAGCGTGAAAGCTCTCCCGTCAGTAGATCCGTTCTCCGTCAGCAGAGCAGCGATCCTCACTGCGCAGGGATGCCCGTCAGCTCCGAGGTAGAGACACTTATCCTGAGCTACGCGCCCTCGATGCGGCGGATGATCTTGAGGTCGTCTCGACACCGACATCACTGGTGACGAGGATATCCTCGAGGTCATCCAGTACGGAGTCATCGACGGTGGTGCGACCAGCGATGGCGTGTGCCAGCTTAGAGAAGACATTCTCCTTAGTCTTAGAGAGCCCTTCATCGAGCGTCTCTTTCTTTCTTAGAGAAGAACTGAATAATCCCATAATTTCTGTATCGTTCTTCGACCACACGAAGGTCGGCTTAGTCCATACGGCTCTTGTAGTCTTGGTAGCTATACTCACGTAGCATCTCAATGGAACCATCATCGTGGCGCAGGGCGATGCTGGGGTGCGCGATGCCATTAAACATCGTCGTCTTCACTGTCGTAGCAGTGAGCATATCTTCGAAGATAATCGCATCCCCTCGATAGCTAAGGCTTACTCAAACTCCCAGTAGCCGATGAAGTCACCACCAGACAGCTATTCCCCTCCAATCCGATAGCGGCTGCGCCTGGGGGCGATATTTCGTCCACCGTATGAGCTCCACGAATGGCGGGCTTGTAAGGCATCCTCGCAGACAGTCCGGCATATGGCAGGTGAAGGGAGACATCTACGATGGCAGTGCGAATGCCGTGATGCTCTACTCATATCTCATGACGGAGGAGGTCAAGTAACCCGTTTGCCAACCAAAGGCATTTCCCTGGCTCCAAGATCAGGTGCAATCCGTGATGACGCTTCAAAGGCACGCAGCACACGCACCAAAGTGCTCGACATCATAGTCACGGCGCGTCATCAAATGCCCACCGCCCATATTAGCCACTGGAGCTGAGGCAGGAAGCGACTGAGTTCTGCCTCGATGATTTCCAGCGTCTTCTCAGGTCTTCCGCCGTCCCTCACAGAGGGAATGGAAGTGGAAGCCTTCGATACCCGCAGGCAACTCCACGAGCTCTGAGGCTGGCACTGCCGAAAGCGTGATCCTGGAGAACACGGATCAGGAGATCCGTTTCACGGCAGAATACTCAGGATTGATACGCAGACCGAAGGAGACGCTCCCATCCTGAGGCATCACGGGCCGTAGGTGCTCGATTTGGCTCAGCGAGTTGAAGGTCACGTGCGAATCCAACGTAAGATCGTCGGGAACTCCTCAGGCGTATAAGCTGGGCTGAAGGTGTGCCCTGCCCCCATTTTCCCTGTACGCCAACTGAGCTCTCATGGGATCGAGCTGGCGTGCTGTGAGGCACATACTCACTGACAATCGGGAAGGGTCTTCCAGAGGGGCGTAGGCCTTGAAAGCCAAGATGACCTCTACGCCTGCTCTGCTGTGCCACATCACGGATCAAGGGAAAGATTCCTCAGAAGCAGGTCTCTTCGAGGATATAGCAAGGAGAGGCAAGGAGGGTCTTATTCATCGCGGTCAATACTTTGTAGGTATATAATATCTGTAAGGTGCAAAGATAGTGAATATCACCTGTTTCCCTTTTTATAGCACAGCGAGCAGAAGAGCAGTTGAGCTAAGTCAAGGGATACTCACCACTACTGGTCGGCGCGCCGACCAGCAGTGGTGAGGGTATCGGGTTATGTGCTCTGCGCCTGACCACTACTGCTCGGAGCGTGAAGCACTCACTGATGTGAGACCAATGCAAGAGAGAGCACTACAACCTCGCTCCTATGTTCTCATCCGCCTGTATCTCACGACGCCCCAGCAAAGGCCTCTGCTGACCCCCAAAGTCTGGCTCTTATGCCTCAACCACACATTATATAATGTAACACATGCGCACGCACACAAACACAAAATCCCACAGTTAGCCCCTCCTATTTCGCTACTGAAGAATGTACTTTACAGCATCATGTAGAGATTATCACAGAGTCAGACCTCGCAAAAGAAAAGAAAGTATATCACACAGAGTAATTCTTTATATTTGCACCATAAAAGATGCCATTTAGTAAACATACAAGATCGATTAGAGAGCACTTATAGAAACAGACTAGAATTTAATGGGCAATATACTCTCTCCATAGCACAGCGACTTCTTGGTCGCAAAGTAGAATGCCAGCCCCACAGAAGCAAAGACGGACTCCATCCCCTACGATAGCTCAGCCTTCATGCCCACAGTGCGTCCTCAGGCATCTCCCAACTGACTCACATCGACCTGCCCCAAGCTCCCACTTTCGGGATGCGAAGTCTTGCTGAAGTACGTGCTGAAGCTGAAACGGCGATGCTGAAGCCCAATATCAGCTCTTTGATTACTATGCATCAGGGCACTAAGGCCGATGACGATCGTCCTGCTGCGGAGTGGCTCACCAAAGCCGCAGAGCAAGGATACCCCTTAGCACTTCACACCAGTGCCCTCATCCAGATCGAAGAGAAAGGGAGATACAGGTATATCGCCACAAGCCATCTTCTACCTGCAGGCCTCGGGTGAACGGGGTTCTCCGATGCCACTCACAGCCTCTATCATCTCTATTATGAAGGGAAGGGAGTAGAGGCCAATGAAGACACAGCCTCGGCTATCTCCGCGCAATGCGATGGAGGCTGGTCTGGGTGCAGCTTACTCTCATTGTCGCCAAAGGGTTCCTTCCGGTAATGGAGGCGGACCGATCGACTCACGATGCAGCCCTGCTACTATGCCGAGCAAGCGGCTCATTTAGGCTCACAGCAGGCGGTAGAGCATCATCCACCTCGAAGAAAACCTGCAGCGGTGACCACACCGAGCTACTCCTACCCATTGGCGCAGACAGCTCCAACCCATCACACGGCGACTGTTTAACGTACGGCACTGCTTCTGAATTCAGTTTTGCGACATTCGGGCGGTGTCTACTGAGAGTAGCCTCCTTCGCGCAGTCTCAGCACGCTCTTGCGATTACCGCATGTTGCACGGTCTCGCTGAAATCGGCAGTCACCCAGCTGACGCATATACACTCAGCAAGAATTAATCGGCAAAAGGGTACACCTCCGGGAGTGTACCTGTATTTATGTTTCTGCCCATGATAGAGCGGAAACCATCGCAAAAAGCAAAGTACTTTGAGTGTAGCGAACTACTCCTCCGAACTTTCTTCGGGCCAACTTTGAGCACGCAGCTTCAGCTCTGCTCCATCAGGCGTCACGAGATAGCAACCTTGACCTGGTGCAGTGATATGCCCGATGATATGGATACCATCAAGCCCTTCAGGCGATCCAGCTCAGCCAGAGGTACGGTGAAGATGAGCTCAAAGTCTTCCTCCATTCATAGCTACGGTGGTCGTCGACATGTTCAGTTCCTCAGCCATACGATGCGTCCTCGAGGTCGATCGGCAGACGTTCCTCGTAGATGGCACTCCTACTTCACTTTCCTTTGCTAAGTGAAGTAGCTCAGAAGCAAGTCCATCGGAGCTGTCGATCATCGCTGCAGGGCGTAGCCTTTTTCTGAAGTAGGCGGATGATATCCTGCCGAGCTTCGGGACGAAGCTGACGCTCTAAGATATACTCGTGCTCAGCAAAGTCGGGGTTCGAAGTCCCCTTGTTCGCCAGCAAAGACCTCGCTTTTCGCGCTCCAAGAGCTGCAGTCCCATATAGGCAGCCCGAGGTTTCCGTGACACAAATTAAACCGTTGGCTTAGCGCCACTGCGATAGACTATATCTTCTTCACGAGCAGCTCCCAGACAGGTAATGCTGATACAGAGCCCCGTAAGGCTTGCCGAGGTATCTCCCCGACCAAGTCCAATTCCCATAGCGAGTACATGCCAGACGTAGTCCTGCATACAACTCTTCTAAATCTTCTACGGCGAAGCGCGCCGAGACTCTATGGAGCAAGTAAGCTGTTGGGGGTGTCCATTCATCGCATAGATGTCGGAGAAGCTACCAACAGCAGCCTTATAACCCAAGTGGCGGAGAGGCGTATAGGTCAGATCAAAGTGAATGCCCTCGAGGAGCAAATCAGTCGTCACCAGTGTCCGAAGCCCATCAGATAGGCTATGACCGCTGCGTCATCCCCCACGGCACGGAGGGTGCTCTCGTGATGTATAGGAAGTCTTTGCGTCAGGCGCTTGATCAGCGCAAATTCACCAAGCGAAGAGATTTCTGTTCCGTTGCATGAACATAAATATGAGAAAGCCACTACCTCAGTGGTGCACGTCCCGTGTTTGTAGTGAGGAGGGAGGAGTTCGCTGCCTTGCATATCATCGAATGGAACTCCTGTGGGTGATAGAGCAGTCTGCGTCTCTCATAGGGAGATAATATAGGTGCTCAACAAGCTCTTGGGGCAGTTCAATGCTATCAGTTAGGCGCACAGCATCCTCTCGTACATAGCAGTAAAGAGAAGTCTCTAAATGCCGTTGTGAGAGCTCACGCCACCGCTCGATCAGAGGTAGCAAGTCCTTCGGACGAAATGCAGATGACGGGATAAATGAGGCTATCGAGGAGGGTATAGTTCTCTCGATATGAGCCAAGAAAAGCTGTGAGAAGCTATTCCCGACAGGGCTATAACCTGAGCATCCGGAGGAAGCGAAGGCATGGCTTCGCCGAGAAGTGTACGCACTGCTCGAGGTCGCTGATAGTCGATACGCGAGAAGAAGATGCGCTGATGAGGGTAGAGCGCAAGATTGCGCCGCATGATACGCAGGGTAATCGGCGCATATCATGAGGACACTTCGTCAGGATGATGCAGTCCGCTCTATAGCGCGTGTCAGCAGGCTCACGTAAACCACTCCAGGGCAGGAGTTCATTCGTGGAGCTCTCATGACATGATGAGCAGAATACTAAACGAAGGATGAACATAGCGGTGCTGAAATCATCATCAAGCAGGACTGCGCTTTCGGGTCGCTCTACTTCGCAGAGCGAGCAGGATAATCCATTGCCCGACTGGCGATTAACACATCGACGACGAAGCGTACCTCCGGGTATTTCGTTTGATTTGCTTTGCTCACGCCCACCTCATCAGCAGTTGAGGCTAAGGTTACTCGAAGGCCCTCGACTCTTTCGCTTACAGCCAGCGCTACGACAGCCATACGGCGGTGCCCTCAGCTGGGACAGAAATCAGCAGTTCGACGTGAGCTCCCCGTCCCACGGCGATATTTCCCAGCTTCACACAACCGCGTGGGAATGGGACACGACTGCTGCTCGCAGAGCACCCCTGGCTGGAAGTGAGTAGTTGCAGCAAGCCTCACCCCAGACCATAGAGCCAGGAGAGCGGATAGAGGAGCGGATTAGCGTGCTCTCTGCGACGTGACGAAGCGTGCGAGCAGGAGAAGAAGGCAGGAGGAGAGGGCTCCAGTAGATTAGTAGCAGAAGGCCGTAGGGAAGACGAGCAAGGATACCACTACTATAGCGGAAGCCTCGCGGAAGAACTGCAGCGCTTCTTCGACCGTCATAAAGAAGCTGCGTGACTGAGCCGTAAAGCGATCGGTCGTCTCAGACGAGAAGAGCCCATCGGATGAAGCCTCAAGACGTAGGACAGTAGTCTCACACTATAGCCATCATGAAGCCAGCGCAGCGAGCAGCCAGACGGATAGCCGTCTCAGCACCACTACATCCACGAGTCCCAGCTCCTGCCTCAGAGCCGAGCCATAGCACGACCTTGCCCGATGGAGTCTGCTCGCTTCGACAGACATACCACGCCCCTCTGCGACACGCGCGAGAGGAACGTCCTATAGCCACGCTCCACCTGGACGCTGGATCATCATTCAGCTCCTTCTCAGGAGTGAGAGCGGACGCAGAAGAAGCGCTGCGCAGATTCGGTCATATTCATGTTCCGCGTAAGGGGTCGTCTGTACTCACATCAAGGCTCGGCACCTACCTTACGTCCCAACTCTGGAAGCGATCAGAGCGAGCGATACCGAAGATGCCGGATAGATCCCGTGAGGGTTGCCAGGCTCCTGCGACAATCGCATCAGCTGCACGTCAGCGATGCACAGCCTCAGCGGCGACACGCTTCCATATAGAGACAACGACCGTGTGCGACTTACGTAGCCTCATAGACTTCGTGCCAAATCTGCTCCGAGAGGAAGGCACTCCCAGAGAGATAACGCAGGACAACAGTAGCCTGCGTCGAGAGTCATCTCGCAGTTCACGGAGCTGAAGCGAGCCAAGCGGCTCGTGATACACGTCATAGCTGCTGGATTATCCCATAATCTCCTGCAGCAAAGAGCACCTAACCACGGTGTGATCTTCGTGGTACGCTGCTCAATCCAGCGATCTGGCTCCACTCAGGAAGTCAGCAAGCAGTTACTGAGGTACATCGTCAGCCGACTCAACGCCCAAACGCTGTGCGATGAGCGCCTCGACATCTCGCGATAAGCTAACGTATCGACGAGGTGAGCATCGACAAACGTTCTCGCATCACCGAAGGCCTCTACCGCTATCAGCAAAGGCGCGAAGGCTATCAACTGGTATAGAGCGAGTAGCTGAAACACGGTCACGCAACATAAAAGTCCCAGAGAGTCCCGTCAGGTAAAGCAGAGATCTGCTCATATTTGGTCATCACTTAGCTTATCGAGCATGTAGGGTCTCGACAGCGCCTTTGACTGTACCGACCTTGAAAGATATGGGCTTTCACCTGGAGCTTCTAACGCTTGACGGTAGAGTATTGATGCTAAGCTTCAACCAATCCGACCATCATTCCCTGAGGATTGAGGATGACTTTGGTCGCTACCGATGAGAGGCAGAGGCTTTTTGCCTCGTAGGAAAACAGCATAGAGAGATGAACTCTCCCAGAAGTAGGAAGTCTTGCGAGCCCTCACGCAGGTCTGCTTGTCAGATGCGATCCCAGCATCGTGTCCCTCCCAGATTGAGTGTAAATACCTCGCACACGTGGATCGTGGCCTGCCTTGGCATGCTTGCCAATGCCTGGAGAAAGAGAGAGACGGGTTGTCCCTCCTGACTTCGCGCTTGAGAAAGCTACTTAGTTCGTCTCGCAGCTACCAGCTCAGAGATGGAGCCGATGACGATCTTCAGGACACTCATCACGGATCACTGGTGGATGAGTTCGAGATCACGCTACCGACAAGTAGCACTATAAGAAAGAAAAGAAAAGAAGATCGAGCTAACGATATGGCGGCAATGGCAGCCAATAAAGGAGGCCAATACAGTCTCTCCAGAAGCCCAAAGGCTTAGCTGTAGTAGGGTTCTATGCCATCAGAATCTGAGAGACAAGGGAGAAACAAAATGTATGCAACGAGTTTGCAGCTGCTCACCTCTACGCTCAAGACAACATAGTAGCAGTGCGCACTCATACTACAACTTTGCACCTCACCTGCACATTCCACCGGCAGCAGAGCGCAACAGCGAGGTAGAAAAATAGCCAGAGGGGTTATTTCCTCTGCTGCGTGATCCAAGACGTATATTTGAAAAGTATGAAAAGAAAGAGAGCCGCGTTATCTGAACGAGAGCAAGGGGTACACAACAGCTCAATGCTGGGCAAGGGGTCAAGTCTACGCACCATCGCCCAGACCATCGGGGTATTGCGCACGGTAAGTCGTGGTCCCCGTCGCAACGTCAAGGCAGGGCGCACCCCTTGCGGATATGTTGGCTCAGGAGCGTATAGAATGGCGTCGTTATTCACGGTGTCACCGAGTCACCCGGAATCGCCGAGGAGTTATACAGGCTATCAGTGGTCTCCGAACAGATCTCGGTCGCTCGCAGGAAGGCATTGATGGTTGGGAAGACCACTTACATGGGGTACCCACGATGACAAGCGCAGGAGAGCAAGATTCGTACCGCTTCGTCGTCATGGTCTGGTATAGCGGCAGCGTCTTGCCAACTCAAAGAATAGCAAGAAGGAGGTCGCCGTTATATCCTTTGAGTGCCCAGTGATTGTTGCCAGTCAAGGGCGCGGGAGACTGGAAATGACTTGATCTGGAGCAACGCCACGAAGTCATCCTGTTGTCGACCGCGACGGATTACATCTTCATCGAGCTCTCCGCAAGGGCAAACGCCTTTAGCTCGAGCAGTGAATATGACAGCCTTCCTCAAACGAAGAGAATAACCCATTCGATCACAACGGACAATGGGACAGAATTAGCGTTTATAGAGTACGAGCGCAGTTAAAATGTTTACTTTGCGCGCCCTTTACCAGATCAAGGACAAGCCACACATCGAGCACGCCAATGCGCTGATCCGTCAATACCGCCCAAGCATAGTTCGTTTGGTGGCTTGACGTCTCAGGAGGAAGGAGATTGGAGTGGAGTCTCAATAACCGTCTGGAGAAAGAAGAAGGTCATCGCTGCTACTGAAATTTTCACTAAAACAAACCAAAGTGTTACTCTGTAGGAAAATACGGATAGAGCTGGTCGCATAGTGTCACCAAAGTGCAAGTCTACTAGCCAAGATCTTCGCCATAATCGCACAGCATACGTAGAATGATAGCTATAGCCTCGGCTGAGATGACGGGCAATGCTGGCACGGCTAACTCGCAGAGAAATACAGAAATCTATCTCGTAATTTTGCCTCTGTCTATAGCCGCGCTGTAGACACCTCGCATCATCAGTGACACAATCATAGTATGGACTACAGAATCGAAAAAGACACCTGGGTGGAGTCAGGTGCTAGCAGACGTTTCGGAGCACAGACGCGCGCTCGCAACAACTTCAAGATCGGTCAGCCCGCTCTCTATGCCACTGGATATCATCCGTGGCTTCGCCTATCTTGAAGAAAGGTGCCGCATTTGCATAAACATGAACCTGGCGTGCTCCTCATCGAGAAGCGACCACTGCCGCAGCCGCTCAGACGAGATCCTCGCCGGTAAGCTCGATGATCAGTTCTTGTCATCTGGCAGACAGGCTCAGGTACGCAGAGCAACATGAACGTCAACGAAGTCATCGCTAACCGCGCAACACCAGCTCGCTAGGCAAGAAGATCGGCGAAGGAGAGAAGACCTCCTCCCAATGATGACGTCAATAAGTCTCAGTCCTCCAACGACACCTCCCCAACAGGCGTGCACATCGCATTGCCACAAGAAGGTGCAGTCGAAGTCACTCTTCCAGCGTCTCGCGTCAGCTCCAGAAGGCACTCGATAAGAAGGCAAAGCGAAATGGCCGGATGCTGTGAAGATCGATCGCACACACCTGATGGATGCTACGCCCTGACCTCTCGGACAGGAGTTCAGTGGCTATGCAGCTCAGCTGGCGTTCGGCAGTCCGTGCGCTGGAGAACACCTTCCATCTCTCCGAACCCTGCACTCGGAGTGTACAGCCGTCGGTACTCGGTCCCAACACTCTAAGGGACATGGATGCCACCGCTCGCTCGCCACATCGCAGAGTTTCACCGACCACCTTTCGTTACGGGCGCAGAACAAGTTTGGTTAGCACTTTGCTTCCCACGATGCTATCGTCGAAGCTCACGGAGCACCGAAGCAGCTGGCTGTTCTGCTCACCCAAGATTGCACAACGACATTCGTCTCCCGCTTCGTCTCCTAGCGGTATCCGGCAGATTATCATCCTGCCAACGAACCTGGATCTTCGATCATGCCAGGCAAGGTCAATCCCACCAGTGCGAAGCTATGACGATGGTTTGCGCCCAGGTGATCGGTATGATGCCACCATCGCAGTAGCCGGTATGCCAAGGGCACTTTGAGCTGAATGTCTTCAAGCCGTAATGGCTGCTAACTTCTCCAGAGCGCACAGCTTCCGGGGACGCAGCTGTATCCTTCGACATCCACTGCGTATCTGGCGTTGAGCCCAACCACCACGTATCAGAGCCACTCAAACTCCCTCGATGCTCGTAACGGCTCTCAATACCCACATCGGTTACTACAAGGCTGCCGAAATCGCCAACGCAGCACACCGCAATGGTACTACTCCTCAAGGAAGAAGCCCTGCGCCTCGGCTATGTCAGCGCAGAAGACTTCGATAAGTGGGTGCGTCCAGAAGACATGGTTCATCCCCTCGACTAAAGGCTAATTCTTCACTCACCTATATAATAAAGCGGGCGTGATGCATGGTGCATCACGCCCTTCTTTCTAATTGTATAAGGTCTATTCTTCTATGAAATCAGAGTCGCTTCGACCTCGTCATCATCATTCAAATTCCCAACTCTCATCACGTGTCACTGTCGATCATACCTCCTCTCCTCATCATCTGAAGGAGGAGAGCTGGTCATCGTCCTCCTCGAAAGTGAGGGCTCGCGACATCGATGGATTGCTGGATGATGGACTCGGTGCGGTGCTTCGTCTCACGATTCAGCTCCTGCCACAGCAGATCCTCCCAGCTCAGTAAGTCCTTGGTGAGCAGCAGCAGAGATGAAGTGAATCGGCAGCGTCTCAGGTGAGAGACTGATGCAGGTCATCAAGTATCCAGCCTTGGATTTCCTCATCGATCAAGTCGCCTTTGGTGATGCAAAGCACCTTACGTTTCTCTGCAAGCTCAGCATTGTACTTAACCAGTTCGCTAGAGGAGGCGATACTCGCAGCTATCTCTCGGTATCCGCGGGTATCATGAAGAGGAGCAAAGCATTACGCTCGATATGCCTAAGGAAGCGCAAGCCTAAGCCTCGTCCTTCTGCAGCCCCTCGATGATGCCAGGGATGTCTGCCATGACGAAGGAGCGATCATCACGATAGCGCACCATCCCAAGATTAGGCTCCAGGTCGTGAACGGATAATTGGCGATCTTTGGCTTTCGCTGCTGTAATTACAGAGAGTAGCGTGGACTTACCTGCATTGGGAAGACCGACAAGCCACATCAGCAAAGCATCTTGAGCTGAAGGATGACAGTACGCTCTTGCGCTGGTTCACCAGGCTGAGCATAGGCGGAGCTTTGGTTCGTCGGGGTCTTGAAGAAGGTATTTCACTTACCACCACGCTTGACGAGTAGTTCCTGCTGTCCATGACGATTGAGGTCCATGATGAATTCCCAGTAAGGGCGTCATAGACGGCCGTACCTACGGGAACCTCTATGACTTGATCTTCGCCATCACAGCCTGTCGATCGCGTTTGCCACTACCACTGCCACCACTCGTAGCGATGACGTGACGCTGGTAGCTGCAAGGTGTAAGTAGGGTCCAATAGTTCTCATTGGCACGGATATAAATGTCTCCACCACGTCCGCCATCTCCACCATCAGGGCCCACCCTTGGGAATGTACTTTCTCTACGGAAGTGCGTAGAGCCTCGACGCCTTGACCCGAGCGACAGTAGATCTTGACGTAGTCTACAAAGTTTGATTCTGCCATAGTGGCTTTCGTCTTCTATGATTAATGGGGCGTAAAATAAAGGCAAAGGCATACGTCTGAGGGTTGGGTCAATCTAACCACCCCTGACAGGGGTGAGTAGCTCCACACTCCAGGCACTATGCCTTGTCCTCCAACCAATGAGGCTGGGCTACATACTCAGGTCTTTGACCCTTAGTTCAGGAGTCAATGACCTTAGTGATGCGCGCAGTGATGTCCAGAGATAGCACCGCTACCTTCGATAGCATGGTGCACACCCTTCTTAGCGTAGTGCTCTGCGATAGGAGCTGTCTGAGCATGATGAGACACCGAGACGCTTCTGTATCGTCTCCAGGTTGTCATCACTACGACCGCTCTCTTCGCCACGCTTGAGTAGGCGCTGGACAAGCTCTTCTTCAGCGACCTGAAGGTCAAGCACGGCATGTACAGCTGTACCATGCTTAGCATAAAGTTCATCAGAGCTTCGGCCTGCGCTACCGTACGAGGAAGCCATCGAGGATAAGCCTTCTTAGGCTGACGCTCCTGGAGGACCTTCTCGATCATACCGATGATGAGGCTATCGGGGACAAGTTGACCAGCATCGATGTAGCTCTTTGCGGCCTTACCTAATTCGCCTCCTGCTTGATTTCCAGCACGCAGGAGGTCTCCAATGGAGATATGGTCAAAGCCATATTGTTCGATGAGGGACTTCGCTCTGCGTCCCCTTGCCAGAGCCTGGAGCTCCGAAGATTACTAAGTTAAGCATCTTATGATTAGTCTTTAGTTGGTAAATATCACGGAACATACGTCCATAGTCATCGTGGTCAAGCCGTGACCAAGGATGAACTTATTCTCGATCTCCATAGCCCGACATAGTCCGTATGGATATCGCACTTCAAGGCTTCTGGCTAGAGAGCATCGCTGCGATGTGTACCTCCTTAGCTCCGAGCGAATAGAAGTGTTTCTGCAGATTGTACATCGTGAAGCCTGTATCAATGAGATCCTCTACGATCACGACGACACGTCCCTCGAGGGACTGGGTCACAGGCATCACCTCCTTGAGTTCAGATGTACTCTTCTGTACCTTGATAGCTGGAGTAGCGTGCGAGGCGACCCTCGAAGTCTTCGTCAATAGCGCACATAAGTTCGGAGGCAAACATGAATGAACCATTCATGAGTGCAGACAAAAGAGCGGATCACGATCCTTGAAGTCATCTGCAGGCGTTCCCCTGAGCTTCTTGACTGCTTGACCGATGGTCTTGGCATCAATATAGGGCACGAAGGTAAGCCCTTTGAGTACTATTTTCTCTCATTGACAGATGTTACTTAACTCTACGATTTTGCTTTATTAAGAGCTACAAATTTAGCATTATTCTACCAGACGATAAAGTGCCATAAAGCGGTAGATCCTATTACCCTTCCCCGATGATGATCTCACTACCGCTATTCATCCGTGACATCCTCTTTCCCATGAGTATGCTATGAAGCTATATAACTACAGAGGTGAGCACTACTGCTCCACCAGTCGATCAGTAGTGATCAGAGGGCGAGCACTACTGGTCTGCATGCGGGAGCAGTAGTGCTTCGGAGAAACTTCCACCTGAGATGCGCCTCCCGACTGCTACGAATGCCCAACCTATGCACCCCTATAAGGAAAGCCCCCACCTAAACCGAAGCATGAAAGTAGCTACAACGAGGCCTGTAGTTCTTACTGCAGCACTATAATCGCGCATCAGAGACTGCACAAATCTTGGTATCTTTGTCTCAAGGCATCGACCTAAGGGGCTTGTGTTGCCCCTCTTACTACCATCACGTTCGGATGTCAACATATATGTATATGAGCGATAGCATGGTTATCATACCCACCTACAACGAACGGGAGAACATCGCCCAGATGATCGACACCGTCTGGCACTTCCCACCCCTTCCACCTGCTTATTGTCGATGATGGCCCCTGATGGGACAGCTGGCATCGTCCGCGAAAAAGCAAGGCGAATACCCCGAACGTGTACATCTCCTGGAGCGCTCGGGCAAGCTCGGACTCGGTACGGCGTACATCGCTGGATCTCCAGTGGGCACTACAGCGCGACTACGAGATATATCTTTGAGATGGACTGCGACTGTCAGCCACTCTATAAAGCTCCTCGAGCTCTATAAGGCGTGTGCTGAGCAGGGGCAGACGTATCTGTTGGCTCGCGCTACACACGTGCACGTGAAGAACTGGCCTTGATCGCATCCTGATGAGCTATGGTGCTTCGCTCATGTACGACTTATCACGGGAATGCCTGTCGGCGACACGACCGCAGGCTTCGGTCTGCTATCGTCGTCAGGTCTTGAGAGACGATGGTACCCCCAAGTGCACTTCAAAGGCTACGCCTTCAGATAGAGATGAAGTCACCGCCACTGCCTTGGCTTTAAGATCAAGGAGGTACCTATCACCTTTCGAAGACTCGTGTCCTCGGTACCCTCAAAGATGAACACTTGATCTTCGGGAGGCTTTCACCGAGTTGTCAAGCCCGCTATTGGCATAGCTTCAAAGGCTTCCCGAACAAGAACAACTAACCCTTCGCAGCATCTTCGCTGTGATCCAAGATGGCTCAGTATGGCATCTACACGCTCCCTTCTACTCCTTTCCGCTTGTGCCCTCCCTCACTTGCTCTATCCCAGACGACAGCTCAGGAGCAATTGACCTCGCCTCGTCAAGATGCCCCTGAAGAATATCTTCGTGAGTACCCTAATAAGACGAGTCACAACATCATCGATAGCTTGGATGCTCGCCTCACACCTCGTGACCCGCATCCAGCCTTCTACGGTCTCGTTTTGACTGCACAGCTCGGTACGTCATTGGATGCTCGCCAGTACTCTCCTACATCCTGATATTTCCTATCGCTCTGAGATTGTCCTGCAGCTCTTTGATGAGCACTTCACCAAGGAGAGATGCAGGGCGAGGCAGCCTACTTTTGGACCGCAAGATGTCAGGTAACTATGAGCACGCCTATGGGTGGGCTTGCCCTTGAAGCTCAGCCAGCAGCTCCATTATCTTAAGCCGAGAAGAGTAGTGATAAGGCGCTACAAGAGAAGGCCAAAGTCTGGGGCCTCGAAACGTGGATATACTCAATAAGATCGTAGATAAGTGGAAGGCATACCTGCCAAAGATGACTTACCCCAACCGCATCGGCACGCACTCCAACTCTGCTTTTGCACTCGCCTTCGCCATCGACTATGCCCGCTCGTGGCGATAAGGCCTTGGAGCAAGATCTCTGCTAGACAAGGCGCATCAATTACACTCTCGGACAAGAAAGCCCCAGCGGAATGGGAGCCTAATGCAACGGACTTCATCGACACTAATGGTCGCCGACCTGATGACTCGGAGTCCTTCCCCAGCGCGCTTATGTGCGATGGCTCTCCAGTTACTTCACTTTCAAGGGATAAACCGGCTGTGTCAGCCTCCCGTCGTCAGTGACCTCACCGACTATACTATTGTACATCTCTGGGATTCTCCTTTCACTCGAGCCTGGACGATGGCACGTATCTCGGCTACCTCCTCAAGGACATCCACTGAAGGCACGTCTGGCTCGCACTTCCGCCCAGATGTGCGCACGTGGGATGGAGCAGATCTTCCGCTCTGACTATGGTGGTGACCACTGCCTCGCTACGTCTGCTCGCTATGCAGACGAGGTACTGACCGCCAATAAGATCAAGCACCAGCTCAATAGTCCCAGCCATGCACATCGGTAAAACAGGGGAACCAGTGGCACAGCGGTGGTGCGGCTCAATAGGCACAGCATCTGCGCACAGGCCTCGTCATAGCCTCCATCATCTTCATCATCGTATCGCTCTGGGCTTCCGACCGCTTAGTCACTGTATGGCGGAGGCGGAGCGCCTGAACATGGAGATATGGGGCCAATGCCACGCAGGCAACTACGACCAACGACATTAACACGACCTTAATCTACCTCTCACGTATCCTTGCCTCCAACCCTTCTATCCCCACCATCATCACCGACCAAGAAGGGCATATCATCAGCTACAACAATATCGAGCTACCCAAGGCAACCAAGAAGCCTACCTCATCGTAAGCTCGAGGCCTCCGCTAGGCTACCCTCCTATTAGATGGAAGGGCTGACCGAACGCTATACCTCTACTATTCGATAGTAAAGTACTCCAGCAACTGCATATATTTTATATCCACCAGCTGTCTTCATCTCTCCCCGGCGTAGCGATCATTGCACTTATCAGTCTGAAGAAGTCCGACCAGGAACCGCATCTGGGAGGGATTGGCTCATGAGACAGCACACCAGTTAGGACACCCACCTCTTCCCCGATGGCGCGGAAGCAATACTGAGAGTGTCGGCACTGAGGAAATGATCACCAGTGAGATGGAGAAGGATATAGAGCGACTCGGCATCATTGCAGACCGCTTCCAGAAAATCGGGTCAGCCCCAAAGCTCAAGGCTCACGACTCGCAAGAGGTATTACCCGCTCCATTCACTACATGCAGCCACGTATCTCTCAGCAGGTAGAGCTCATTCCTCCGCCTGCGCTGGATGGAGCCATTGTCGTGATGTTAGCGACTCACTCATGGCGTGGGTCTTCGAAAATCTCATTAAGAACGCCGTCGATGCCATGTCGGGCAAGCGGGCAAATATCCTTCGCCTACGTCCTCAAAGACCAGTGGGTGTACATTGATATTGCAGATACCGGCAAGGGATTGCTATGATGCAGCGCGCCGCATCTTCCATCCTGGGGTATCGACAGCCAGCGAGGATGGGGCTTGGGCTCTCTTTAGCGCCGTATCATGGAGGAATATCATCGAGGTCACATCTATGTCAAGCACCAAGTAGGTGTGGCACGACCTCCGTATCGAACTCGCCGTGAGATGGAGTAAGCCCACAAGATGACGACTGACCCTCCTACTATCCCCTCTGCCCCAAGTCCTGCTTAAGACGACGGCACGTGGAGGCTTCCTGCCTCCAAAAGTCTTTTGGGCGCGCCTTACCTCGAAGCAATCACTCAACAAGGGCATATCAAGCGTGAAGCCCTCGCCCTGGATATTCCCTGAGGACATACGTGCACTACAAGAAGCCCCGTGGCTTGATGACCAGGGAGCGACAGAGATCAATGTCGCGAGTCGGGCACAGCTATGCGTTCTCACGACCGCTACTAGCTGCAACGGCATCACGACCGCTGACGCTTTCGGGGCTGGGGCGACAGCATCAAGTCCCATTGCTGCCCCTTAGTCACGGCACTCCGCGAGCTAGGGGCACATATTAGTTACCTGGAGGAAGAGGGGTATCCACCCTGCAGTTCACTCCCAGGAAAGCACTGGGGACTCACACACTGGATGCATCCTCCAGCTCCCAGTACCCTGAGTGCCCTGCTCCTACTCTGTCCGAAGATGAAGGTAGGATACACGATCGACACACGGGAAAGGGCACATCGCTTCCTACCCCCATGCGCTGATGACCTAGAGCAGCTACGGTCTTATGGCTATCTATGGGAAGAAGTTCCCAGAGGGTACTTTCTTACTTAGACAAAGAGAAACACCACACCACCGCCCTATATGAAGCAGACTGGAGTGCAGCCCCATGCCTATGCCTTGAGTAGCCTAATGCCTATAGATCGACCATTAAGTTGCAGGGGTTGAGCCTCCCTCCCTCCAAGGAGACGCGACCCATTTGGTGTATATTTCGTTGTTGGTATAGATACAGAGCCCACAGAAGGTGGTATAATGATTACACAGCGTGGTAAGCTGATTCTTCGCACGAGCCGTTGGTTCTGCATATGAATGAACCGACCTCGTACCTGCTGTAGTCGTAGCCTTGTCGGAAGAATGATCCCTCTCACCCTTACAGGTGTAGCTCACCTCAGGATAAAGGAGTCTGATCGTCTCGCAAGCCCTTTTCTGGATGAACTGGCAAAGCTCGGTGTACGGCTTTCTTTTGGGGAAAAGATAGCCATGTGGGACGGCACGACACCGCTCGTCTCTGACTATGCAGACACTACCCTATCACCTCACGGAGATCATCGCATTGCCATGGCTCTGTCACTCCTCGCTCTACGTCTTCCTTCGCTTCGGATGGAGCACCCAGAAGTACGTGGGGAAGAGCTTTTCCTAACTTCTGGAGAGAAGTAGCCATATCTCTCAAGAGAGCTACTAACAGCAGGCGTGGCGAAACCACAGACATAGTCCTCCCGTTAGCATCGTGCGGATGGGTGACTAACTATGATTTGCCTCCAGCTCGGAGATGCGGTGCACTTCGTGAATCGCCGTATTGCGTCGCAGTATCTGGCAGATGGCTTCGACCTGATGGGTATCTAAGACCTTCACCGAGATCGTGCCCTGGAAAACTCCATCGTGCGTCTTAAGATCGATGGCAGTAATACTCACCTTGAAGTCCTCAAAGAATACCTGTGTGATCGCATTGAGCAGTCCCTTCGAGTCAATACCTCGTATGACAAGCATCGTCTCAAAGAGGGGGTATGGTGTCCTCCCCACTGGACGGAGAGCAAGCTATCTCCCCGAAGCGTCTTGTATCGTGTGGCTTCAGGGCAAGAGCATTTGTGTGCTGTGACCTGACCATCCTCACCAATGATACCGAGGACATCATCCCCTGGAATGGGATGGCAACAGGTAGCTATCTTGTAGTTCAGTAGGCCATCCTGCCCAATGAGTTCGTAAGGATGAGACTTGTCAATGGTCGACGCTGAGTAATGGTTCCGCTGATGGCTGGCCTCACTCTCCTTAGTAGAGAAGAGCGAGGAGAAGACGCGAGTCACACGATTACCGCCACTCTTGGCCTCTACCCTTGACGATACGGTCGAAGTCTTCGGGAAAAATCAAACGTACCCTCCCCTATATGTCGAAGGAAAGTGTCGGGTTTGTCAAAAATTGATATACGTGGGTAAGGATTGAGCAGGGCTGCACTGAGCTGCTCTCCATGGCTCTTGAGTCGCTCGAGAGTAGGGCTTCCCCTGTGCTATAGCTTCACGCTGTCGGCGGCGCAGTGCGGTCTCAATCTTTACCTTCGCATAGGCCGTGGCGGACGAAGCTAAGCCAACCAGGCTCTGGCTGTACCGTCTTTACTGGTGAGAATTTCGACCTGATCACCATTCGAGAGGCGATAAGAGAGGGAAGCACCTTATGATTGACCTTCGCCCCATACAGGTATCTCCTAAGTCTGTGTACCGCATAGGGCAAAGTCCAAGACGGAGGCATCATGGTAAGGTGGATGGGGCGACTTTGGGAGTGAAAGCCGTGATGTCGTGAGAGACTGAGGTGAATCGGTATTGAGGAAACCCATCCCTTCGAGTCTGGATGGTTGAGTACCTGCGGATAGTGTCAAGCCAGACCTCCAGTTCGTGGTCTTTCTACGACATCTCCTTTGTAGCGCCAGAGCAGCGAGCCCTGCTCGGCAATATCATTCATTCGCTGACTACGTATCTGCACCTCGATCCACTGTGCATCGGGCCCCACACGGTGAGGTGGAGGGCTTGATAGCTGCTGCCCTTTGGGGATAGACAGCCAGTCACGCAAGCGCTCGGGACGGCTGCGATAGGTCCCGGTGATAGCCGCAGATATCCCAACAGCGGTTTTTCCGGGGTATCCATCCTGACTATCAAAGATGATACGCACGGCGAAGAGATCATAAACTTCCTCAAAGGGTATGCCTTGATCTGCATCTTGCGCCAGATAGAGAAGCATCCCTTGACCTCGCCTTCATCTCGTAGCGTAGCCCCATTGCGTCGAACTCTCTCCTTCAGAGGCGCAGCAGCGCTGAAGAGGCTCTCGCCCAGCTTCACTCTCCTCCACCTTACGCTTAATCTCCAGGTAAGCCTCGGGATGCCTCGTAGCGGAAGCCAAGATCTTCCAGCTCGGTCTTGATGGAGAAGAGCCCAAGACGGTCCGCTAATGGGGCATAGAAGAAGGAGGTTTCTCCTGCGATCTTAAGCTGCTTGTCGGGCTTCATCGAGCCTAATGTCCGCATGTTGTGCAGGCGGTCTGCTATCTTGATGAGGATGACACGTGCGTCATCACCGATGGTCAGCAGGAGCTTACGGACTATTCTGCGCCTGAAGACCGTCGATGTTTTGCGGTACTTGCTCGGTAGAGATCTTCGTCAGCCCCTCGACGATCTGTGCGATTTTATCTCCGAAGCCACGGCGAATATCTTCGACTGTGTACTCGGTATCTTCGACTACGTCATGCAGGAGAGCACAGCAGATAGAAGTCGAACCTAAGCCAATCTCCTTGCACACGATGCGTGCTACTGCTATGGGATGCAGGATATAGGGCTCGCCACTTCGCCGGCGTACAAGCTCATGGGCATGCCGTGCTAAGCGGAAAGCCTGGTCAATAATCCGGTCTTCTGCCGGTGAGGAGAGGCTATGTAGTCCGCTATGAGTGCCTGATATTCTTGGTCAATGAGGGCTTCTTCCCTCGGGGCTAAAGCTGAGGCTAATCTGGAGACATAAGCAGATATACCTGAGTGATGGGAGATTAGAGCTGCATAATCAAGTAGACGGTGTAGGCTACGAAGCTAAGAGCAAGGATAGCTCCCTCGTCCGCTTGACGACACGTTGCCCGGAAGAGCACCGCAAAGATATAGAGCATCAGCCTGCCACTATCATAACGAGGAAATCTAACGCCGTGACTCCACCGATACTGTGGGGGTGATCGTGAGCTGACACCGAGGATGAGGAAGATGTTGAAGATATTCGACCCCACGATGTTTCCTTACAGGCTATCTCTGGCTGCTTCTTAAGAGCTGCAGCTACGGAAGTGGCAAGCTCAGGAAGAGAAGTCCTGCAGCCACAATCGTCAGGCTAATGAAGCTTCCCACTCATCCCGGAAGGTGCGTGCTATGCTCGAGGCTGAGGAGACGAATAGATCTCCTCCGTAGATGAGTGCGGCGAGCCCACTGAGGATGAAGAGAACGAGAAGCCAAAGAGGATAGGAGCGTATCGGGTGCATGGTCAGACGTGGGATCATAGGGGAATCCTTTGCGATGGCAAAGGTGTAGGTGAGGAAGATGAGGAAGAAGCTCAATAGGGTAAGGCCTTCTCCGCGACTCCAGGATGTTCTCCGTTGTGCCAGCAGTACCAGCAAAGATCGTATCGTAGCTGAGGAAGAAAAGTACCAAGAAGGAGAGCAGCATCAGCGGTATCTCACGACGGATCGTGCTCTGAGTGATGGTAATCGGAGCCACTCAAGGCTGTCACGCCTCCTATCGCAAGGATGTTGAAGATATTGAGCCACGACGTTACCCATACGCTATATCTGCATTGCCTTTGAGTGCGGACATAAGACTGACAATCAGCTCGGGAGCGGAGGTACCAAGGCAACAATCGTAAGACCAACGACCAGAGGAGATAGCCCCATGCGCTGAGCCAGAGTTGAAGCTCCCCTCAGTCAGGTAGTTAGCCCCAACGATGATGAGGACGATACCAAGTAGGAAGAGTAGAATATCTATGCATATATTTACAGCGGTTACGTATAGGTGAATGTAAATTAGTTGATTAGTGGCAACAGCCCGAGCAACCTGAGCAACCACCATGTCCCTTGCCATCATCCTTCTTAGGACGGAGCATACGATAGAGTGCGCGGCAAGGAAGAAGAGTACTACGGCAAGTAATGCAAAGACGAGCTATTTCTTGGAGCATAGAGGGAATAACTTTTAGACTAAGAAGTATGAAGCCCGATAGATGATGAAGCAGAGAAGCCATGCGACAGCACATGAATAAAGAGCTGCGAAGACTCCCCACTTCCAGTGTCCAGCCTCCCTACCTATGGCGATAAGTGTCGCTATACAGGGAAGTAGAGCAGGACGAAGAGCTAAAAGGTATAGGCGATAATCGGCGTGAACGAGGGCGAGCCATCAGAGCGCACCTCCTGCTTCATACGAGTAGAGAGATGAGAGAGCTTCATCTCCGTTTCTCGCCATCGCTCGTATAGATGACACCCATTGTACTGACGATCACCTCCTTGGCCATAAGACCAGAGACGATACTTACCCCCATCTTCCAGCAGTGCCTAAAGGACGGATGACGGGTTCACTCAGGTGACTGATGCGTCCGATGATGGATTGCTCCGGTGGAAAGTAGCAAAGCTATGCTCCAGAGAGTCGATGCGAGCCTCGCTTTGATCTCATCGGGCAGTGTAGACTGCTGAGAGCCGCTATCTCCTATCCTTCACCTGACGCACCTCTATTCTGACGTGGATAGTAGCTCATGAACCAGACGATGATCGAGGCAGCCAAGATGACGGTACCCATCTTCGTAGATACTGCTTTGAGCGCATCCACACGTAGGAGCGCTACGGAGCGTACCGTAGTACGGCGGTAAGGAGGAAGCTCCATCACGAAGGGTATATCTTCCCTTTGAAGACTGAGGTCTTGAGCAAACGAGCTGACACAACCGCCATCAGCACCCTATAATATAGTAGGGAGAAGAGGATGAGTGTCGCTTGCCAAGGCAATAGGGAAGAAGGCTCGCAAGGAGCAGATAGACAGAAGGCGTGCTGAGCAACTCATGAAGGGAGGACGAGCATCGTGATCAGTCGGCTCTTGCGACTCTCGATCATACGCGTACTCATCACGGCAGGTACATTGCACCCGAAAACCCCATAATCAAAAGGAATGAAGGACTTGCCATGTAGCCCGCTGCGGTGCATCAGCTTGTCCATGATGAAGGCTGCACGCGCCATACAGCCACTCATCCTCAAGGAGCGAGATGAAGAGGCAGAGGATGACGATCTGTGGCGAGGAAGACGATGACCTCCGACACCAGCGATAATTCCATCCACGATCAGGTCACGCAAGGGTCCTCGCTCATGGCATCTCCTACCCACTCACTGAGGAGCTTTTACCCAGCATCAATTAGATCCATGGGGGTATAGGCTGAGGGTGAAGGTAAAGAAGAACATCAGTCCCATCAGCAGCAGGAAGAGTGGAGCCCCTCATAGACGACTGGCGACAATGTCATCAATACGATCTGTGAGGGTCTGGCTTGCTCGTGTGCTGAGGAACGTAAGTTTCTTTTCAGAGCCCCAGAGATGAAGCCATAGCGCGCATCGGTGATGAGCGACTCAGCTTCTTCATCTGTCTGCTCCTTGAGCTTACGTAGGGCAAAGTCGCGAGCTGAGATGAGGAAGTCGCATAGTGAGCGAGGAGCTGCTTCTATGTCGCTGTCTCGTTCGCGAGGAGCTTGACGGCCGTTGAGCGTGCGCGACGATGGTGTCAGTGATGTCGGTATGCTCCAGTATCTTCGCTCCAGCTCACCGATCAGCGGCTCTGAGGAGTGAACCATAGGAATACGTAGTGACGGAGCTGCCCTGTCTCTGCGTTGAGCAGCGTTCGTTGCCTCTCCTGGAGTCCTCTCGTCCCAAGCCGACCAGTTCGTCAAAAAGAGAGCTTCCAGCCCCATCCAGTACGGCAAATCGTGGGGATCATCGGTATGCCCAAGAGGCGAGAAAGGCGTGATAGTCGAAGTACTCCTTGCGCTCCATGAATTCATCGAACATATTCAGCGCAACGACTACGGGCAATCCCAGCTCTTGATCTGGAGGGTGAGGTAGAGATTACGCTCTATGCTGCACGTGTCGACGACGTTGAGTACCATATCGGGTCGCTCTGTCCCGTCAGGTAGTTGCGGATGTAGACTTCTTCGGACCAGTAGGGAAGATAGCGAATACGAGCCAGGTAAATCGATGAGCTCGATACGATAGCCCTTATAATATATGTAGCCTCGTCTTGGCCTCGATGGTCACGCCACTATAGTTTCCTATGCTCATGCGCACCGCTCGCTTTGGTTGAGAGAGAGGTCTTGCCACAGTTGGGATTGCTAAGCAAGAGCGATACGCAAGGTAGGAAGTTCACGTGTCTTGACGTGTCCCAGATCCATGCGTGGTGTAGGCTGTGTAGCTCTGGATTAGGCAACGGTTCTTGCGCTGTCTCGGAATCGGAGGGCGTATCTTCGAGAGGTTTCAAAGGATGCACTCAATCGCGCCTCGGCATCGCGATGGCGAAGGAGACATTGTAGTCCAGGATCTTATAATAGATAGGATCTCGTAGGGGGCATTGTGTACAGCCGTTATCTCCTTCCTTGCACGAAGCCCATCTCAAGGATACGCTTTCTGAAGGCTCCTGACCCACCTACCGCACGATGACCGCCTTTTTGTCCAGTCTGTACTGAGCTAAGTTCATATAGCAAAGTTATGCAAAGTTCTCACTTCTGCCTGTCACGCAAGCAGCAAGGTTAGACAAACCAAACAGAGCTCACTGGTGCCCCTGATACGACAGCAAAGGGTAGTCCATCGAGCCACCTTTCGAAGAGGTTGTTTCACCTCAACGTCATAGCTACCTCAGAACGCATTGATTTGCTTTCTCTGCACTCCATACCTAGCATCCTCGTCCTTCGCGGTAAGTTACCCGATCAGGATACCTTCAGTAGCAACCTCCACTCGCCCGACCAGGCTACGTCCCATACCGAAGGGTGGAGCACTACTGCTCAGAGAGCCGAGCAGTAGTGCTCGATAGTGTGCACCATACTGGTCGAGGCACGAGCAGTATAGGTCAGGGCTCCTCCCTATATTGGTACGTGCCACTTCCTCTCGATGAGAAGCAATCTACCTCAGCTACTCTGGGGACGTCCTATAAGGAGACCGTTGCACGGTCTCCTTATATAAAATTGAGAGTGTACGAACTCATTGAGCACTGAGATACTACATAGCAGAGCATACGTATTTCGTCTATATGTAGATTGTACCCAAACAAGGAGAAAAAGAGTATATTTGTAAGTGGACAAGGCGTGGTTAGCTCCTATGATAGAGAGTCTACTACATACGCCACTCGCTCCTACGCTGGAGATAAATCACTGCACCGACAGAAAAGTAAACAATACAGCAACACATATACAATGGAACAAGTCGATGTGCTCCTCGGACTACAATGGGGAGACGAAGGCAAAGGGAAGATCGTCGATGTACTGACTCCCTTCCTATGATATTATAGCACGCTTCCAAGGGGACCTAACGCAGGGGCATACACTGGAGTTCGAAGGAGAGAAGTACATCCTCCGCTCCATCCCCTCTGGTATCTTCCAGGGAGATAAGGTAAACGTCATCGGTAATGGGGTCGTGCTGGATCCTATCCTCTTCGCAGAAGAAGCCCGTGCCCTCTCTCGCAGTGGACATGATCTACGTAAGCGTCTTGTCATCTCACGCAAAGCACATCTCATCCTGCCTACGCACCGCATGATCGATGCGGCACAGGAGGCAGCAAAGGGCGGTGCAAAGATCGGAACAACAGGTAAAGGCATAGGCCCCACCCTACACCGACAGGTCAGTCGCTCAGGGACTGCGCATCGGTGATATTCCAGTCCGACTTCCAGCGCAAGTACTAGCGGCCAAGGAGCGTCACCTTACGCTCCTTCAGGCTTACCAATACCCCACCGATGGACTTGACGAACTTGAAGTGCAGTGGTTGGAAGCCATCAGCTACCTCGAAGAGTTCACTTCATCGACAGCGAAGAGTATATCATCGATGCTCTCCGCCCTCGCGCACTGTCTTAGCTGAAGGTGCGCAGGGGCTCACTCTAGACATCGACTTTGGCTCCTATCCCTTCGTCACCTCGAGCAATACGGTCTCGCAGGGTGCTGCACAGGGGCTGGGTATCGCTCCACGCCAAGTCGGGGAGGTCTACGGAATCTTCAAGGCTTATTGTATCACGTGTCGGAGCTGGACCCTTCCCCTACAGAACTCTTCGATGAGACAGGCGAACAGCTCTGCTCTCTCGGCCATGAGTTCGGCTCCGTGACAGGCCGTCGCCGTCGCTGTGGCTGGCTCGATCTCGTTGCGCTGCGCTATACGGTGATGCTCAATGGTGTGAGCCGCCTGATCATGATGAAGAGCGATGTCCTCGATAGCTTCGCCACGATCCGTGTCTGCACTGACTACGAGATCGCAGGAGAGAAGACACGCCACTTCCCCTACGAGCTTACCGATGCGGTACACCCTGTATATACTGAGCTCAAGGGATGGCAGTGCGATACGACGAAGATCACCTCTGCCTCTGACTTCCCTCAGGAACTCAAGGATTACATTGCCTTCATCGAGCGTGAGATCGGTGTGCCCTATCACGATCATCTCCGTTGGTCCCGATAGAGAGCAGACGATCACGCTCCATCCAGAGCTTCTGCCCCAGACTCACTGAATAGACTTCGATGACCTATCAAGAAGCTATTGACTATCTCTATGCAGCTACTCCCGTCTTTCAGCAGGTAGGCAGCACGGCCTATAAGCCGGGCTTAGAGATAACACATACCCTGGATACACACTACGGACATCCCCACCGCAGCTACCGCACGATACACGTAGGTGGCACCAACGGTAAGGATCTCACCTCTCACACGATAGCCTCCAGTCCTCCAGGCGGCTGGCTATCGTGTGGGACCCTTTACCTCCCCACACCTCTTAGACTTTCGTGAGCGCATCCGTGTCAATGGCAGATGGTAAGCGAGGACTTTTGTCTGTCGCTTTGTCGAGGATGCACAACCTCTTATTCAAGAGCAGTCGCCCTCCTTCTTCGGAGCTCACTACCCTTATGGCCTTTGAGTACTTCCGCCAATCCCAAGTAGACTTTGCGGTCATCGAAGTAGGGATTAGGTGGACGTCTAGACTGCACCAATATCATCTCCCCATCCTCTCCGTCATCACCAGCATCAGCAAGGATCACACCCAGCTCCCTCGGTGATACACTTGAGGCTATTGCAGGGGAGAAGGCTGGCATCATCAAGCCTTCTACTCCTATCATCATCGGACGAGAAGAGTGCTCTGAGGTGCGTGAGGTCTTCGTCAAGAAGGCTCAGGAGGAGCAAGTCTGATTACCTTTCGCCGAAGAAGCTGCACATATTCAGGCGCAGACTCCTGACTTCCCAGGGCAACACTTTACCCTGGATGGTGGAGAAGCACCCCTATTACTTTTGGGTTAGGAGGACTCGTGCAGCGAGATAACTTCCGTACCATCTATGCCGCCATCCAAGAACTTCGTCATCAGGGATCAACATCTCAGAGGAGGCGCTTCGTGATGGGCTACGCAACGTCATCTCACGCACAGGACTCTGTGGTCGCTGGAAGTGCTCTCGCAGCATCCCTTGATCATCTGCGACACGGCGCACAACGAGGATGGTATTCGCTATATCGTGGAGCAGTTGCTCAGCTCCAGCGACCACTGCATATCATCTTCGGCATGGTCAATGATAAGGATATACGTGGCGTACTACAGCGACTGCCTTCGAATGCACACTATTACTTCACCGCAGCCTCCGTACTCGCGCGCTCTGCTCCGCAGGACTTACAAGCATTGGCTGCAAGACAGAACTCCAGGGAGCTACCTACCCCAACGTCCACGAAGCTCTTGACGCAGCCCTCAAGTCGGCAAACCACGCTACAGATGTGCTCTTTGTCGGTGGGAGCAACTCCCTCATCTCAGACCTCTGGCTACTTATTCAAAGACACAGAAAATATCAACTAACTAATAACTCTATCTAATGGAACAAGCAAAGCTATCACTGCGTGACAAGCCAGCCGCTCTGATGGGGTGCGCTGGCGATCATCCGCTGACGATGTTCTTCGCCTACATGTTCGTAGACGTCCTCTCTCTATTAAGACCATCGTAGAGACAGAGCTCGGCTGGGACTCTACCGTCTTCGCCTCTATGGCGGGAGTGAATTTCTTCCTCAATGTCTTCGTGGGCTTCCTCATCCTTGCCGGTATTATCCTCGACAAGATGGGCGTACGCTTCACCGCACTCACTCTGGTAGCCTGATGGTCATCGGAGCACTCATCAAAGTGTACGCGCTGAGTGCCACCTTCCGTAATGGCGGTCCATGGCTATGATGCGATCAATAGCTTCAGCGGATTCATCCACAATATCACGGGTGGAATCTTCCTCCCACGGCACTCTGTGCCTGCCTGGGCTTCATGCCTTCGGTTGTGGTACGGAGATGGCTGCGTGACGGTATCTCGTGCTATCGTCGAAATGGTTTCAAGGGGCAAGGAAATGGCTATGGCTATGGGGTATCGAAATGGCTACTGGCGCGCTTCGGTGTCTTCGCTATCTTTCCGCCTCTCGCCTTGGCTCGCAGAGAAGTTTGACACAGTACAGGCTCCTGTCATCTTCTGTTGCCCTGCTTTGTGTATCGCTACTGATATGCACATCGTCTACTGCTTCATGGACAAAGCGCTTGACAAGGACATCCGAAGGTAGAGGAGGAAGAGGAAGCAGAAGAGCCCTTTCAAGCTCTCCGACCTCGGCAAGGTCTTCGGTAGTGGTGTCTCTGGGTCGTCGCCATCCTGTGCGTGCTCTACTATTCTCAGCAATCTTCCCTTCCAAAAGTTTGCGACCGAGATGCTACACTACAAGGTTGGCTTTTATGAGACGAAAGACGCTGCTGACTACTTTCAGCTACTTCCCTCTTGGTGCAGCATGTTCGTGACACTAGCTCTTGGGCTACTACCTTGACCGTAAGGGCAGGGCTACATGATGCTCATCTCTGGTCTCATCCTAATGATTGTTTGCCACCTCACCTTTTCGCACTCTATCCCTTTGTATATGGTAGCACCAGCAGCACCGTTGTTGCTATGAGTGCCATCGTCCTCCTCGGAGTCTCCTTCCTTGTACCAGCCACGCTGATGGCCCGTCCGTATCGAAAGCTCATTGACAACAAGGTACTAGGCTCACTTACTCAGCTATCTTTCTGATTCAGAACGTAGGTCTTATGATCCGTGCCTATCATCGTCGGGAGCGTCCTTGACTCAGTCAATAAGACGGTACCCGAAGGTCAGCCCAAGGACTATATCGCTCGCGATGCTTGTTCGCCAGCTTCGGGCGTCATCGCACCCTGCTGATGAGCCTCTTCCCTCAAGGCTGTCGACAGCAAGAAGCACCACGGTCTCTGAGCTCCCCAACGTACAGAAGTAACATCTTCTGCACTTCACACGACTTAGTTTTATGGGCTCCAAGATGTCTCCCACACAGGAGCATCTTGGAGCCTTAATATTATGTGAGGGCTAGCGTTCATATCTACTTGTTATTGCTGTCCGATAAAACTCTGTCAGGTCTGTTTCACCTTCCGTCAGCCCAGTGATTACGTAGATAAAGGGGCTGAAGGAGGTTTTATCGGACTGCAATACCGGTGTATATCTTTTGGGTAGAAAAAGCCTGCACCATCAAAAATGGCACAGGCATAAGACCCAGGAAAGAGGGATATCGTCCTCTACTTCGTTCCCTGTTCAATATCAAAATCCTTGAAAGTAGCTACTACAAAGGCAGTTAACAACATCCATCGTACCCAGAGTGGGACTCGAACCCACACAACCTATTGGTCAAGGGATTTTAAGTCCCTCGTGTCTACTATTCCACCATCTGGGCAACCTGATGAGGACTCATCGAGAGTTGCTTTGCATGCAAAAGTAAGGGTAAAATTGGTAGATAACCAATCCCGAAACGCACATTCCAGCATTACCCGAGATGCCAATCGAAGAGCAAGGCTTATATCCAACATCACCAATCTCTATAACGAAGAGTAAACGCAACAAGGCTCTTCGTGGGACGAGTTGCATAGTTCTGATGCTCATATTGGATACGCCCTTCCACTTGCCAGTGAGGAGTGAGCTTACAGCGAACGCGAGCTCCAAGCAGCACACCTTCACCATATAACAAAGTAGCCCCATATTCTCCTCGAAGCATCGGCTTCAGCGTGTAGAGTCGACCTTCCCAGCTGGGAGCATGAAAGAAATCAGCAAAACAATCCAACTTGCATTCGCTCCCTCGAACAACCAACGCACTGCACTCTGCATCCCCCACCCCGACGAATTAGCTCCCCGTGCATAGAGCAACGCAAGGCGTGGCTCGCAGAGACCCAAATCACATCTCCCCTCGAGCTTAATCCGGTGACTACCTTTTCGACCTCGATAGTGCAGGCTAAGGCTCATATTACGCTCCAGTTGCAGCGTGGTCATCATACCATAATTAACACCTTGATTAAGGATGTCCTCCCTCTCCTTAGAGCATACGAACGATAAGCATCGCAGTAAAGGAGCGTAGAAGTAAAGCTGGCAAAGGGGGTAAGCAGCAGCTGTATCCTTCCCCCATCCTCATGATGCGGGCGAAGAGCATGCGTTCCAGCACGCCCATAATAGCTCCAGTAATGCTCTCCTATCCTCCAAAGAGAGAGGCGAATATCCGCCCAACGCCCCTGAAGATAGGAGAAATGATGCATCACCGCCCATGCAGATCGATCCCGACAAGCGAGTTTCTCCACCAATCGCAGATGTCCATGCATCGCTTGATAACTATAGGGAAAGGCTATAGGCTGAATACCGCTGAAGGCCAGCCAGCTCTACGTCCCCTTGGCTACCAGGAGGATGCATCAGTCTATCCCCTTGCCAGTCTTGCATCATTCCCTGTAGCGAGATATTGAGCTTATCAGTACGATATTCCAGCCATCCGCCATAGAGACGACCTCGTAGCCTGAGCACGCATTCGCCATTGGGCTTCGGTCGTATGGAGCCCGATTTCACTCAGAGCACTGAGCGTGCCATCCAAGCCTCGATGGGCATCCATCTTACGCTGCGATGCAAAGAGCCCCAGACGATAAGCTCCGAAAGTAGCCGTACATGCCGCCCCTCTCGAGAAGTCCGTCTCCGTCATACTACGTACAGGGGCGTACCCCGATCCTTGACGTGGGGTCAGAGAAAGAAAGCTCAGAGGAAAAGCCCCTGTGAGAGGAGCAAGCCACACCCACGCGCCACACGATAGTCCCCCAGCACCAGCGTCATAGCTCGATGCTGTAGCTGAGCGTGAAAGCTATACGCATCGAAGCCCCTGATGTCCTTCCATCCTCCAAGGTTCACCATAGTCTTTCTCTCCAGCTAAGAATAAGCTCAGGTGTGTGGTGTCGTATAGCTGTAGCTCAGACGAAGTGCATCCGATTCTCCCAGTAGAGGCTTCATTTCAGCCGAAGGATAGCTTCGTCGTCCATAGAAAAGAGTGGCTTCATGGCTCGCATACAGCGTATTTCCCAGTAGAGAAGTGTCGTCCGCCTTTCGGGCGACAGGTGAAAACAGGTCGTGTAAGTCGATCAGAGAAAGACTCCAGCCTGGGACAAGTTTCAGCTCCGAAAGTTCGTGAAAGGCTCGATGCTCGGTGCGGTAATAGACGAACTGATAGATTTGATACTCCGAAAGCATGGGGATCCTACTCAACTCCTCTTCATTGACCGTGTTAATATCCAGAGGGCTACTTTTCAGCTCTTCATAGAGGAGATGAGCTGCGTGCACCTCCTCCTCTGTCAATAGTCCTACATGAAGTTGGCTCTCCAGATATGCTTCCCACCCATCATCTCCCCGAAGACTATCGACGAGAGAACGACCATCCGTCTGGCCTTGAGGGAAAAGTAAGAGCACAACCAGATAGGAGAAGTAGGGTAAAGATTCCCTATGTAAGCGACTAAGCTGAGTACAAAGGGACAGTACGCTCATAGCGTGAGGATATTAGAAAGTTGTTATGCAAAAAGTAATCAAACTGAGACTATTGCACCATAGAAGAGCCCCTCCCTATCTATCAGCATCGCCCCTCATCGCTTAGTAGCCGATGAGGGGCGATGCTTTTAGAGCAAAATGGAACGGACTCGAGTCTCCCTTAGAAGTTAAAGTAAATGAAGGGCTGAGCGTCTGCGCTACGGATCTGGATTAAGAGGAAGATCACCCCGATGAACAGGAAGACTTGAGCCAAGAAAGGTAGGTTGGTAACCCAGCTTCTAAAGCTCAGCTCCTGCTTACGTGAGGTAAAGTGCAGCAGATACCCGACAAGCAAGAGGGTCAACACATTCTGTAGCCCACGACAAACTGTAGGAAGACCTCAGGGGTGAAGTGCTCCTGATCTGCGTAATCACCGCCAAAGCTGTCTCCATCGAGTCGGCACGGAAGAAGATCCAAGCAAAGCATACGAGGTGGAACGTAATGATTCTGTCCCAAGAAACGCTGCCAGCGGTAAGGCCTCACTCTTCCTCAAACCCAAGTAGCCAAAGAGCTGCATGTAGAGCTTATGCAGAGCTAATGCCACCCCGTGGATAGCCCCCACAAGACAAAGCGAATAGCTGCTCCATGCCATAGCCCCCAAGAGCATCGTCAAAAAGAGATGAAGATAGGTCCGCAACTTCCCTTTGCGATTGCCACCAAGAGGGATGTACAGGTAGTCGCGTAGCCAGGTAGAGAGTGATATGTGCCAGCGTCGCCAGAACTCGGTGATGTTCCCTGATTGATAGGGTGAATCAAAGTTGATGTTGAAGCGGAAGCCTAACAACAATGCGATACCAATCGCCATATCGGAGTAGCCAGAGAAGTCACAGTATATCTGCATCGCATAGCCATAGACAGCGAAGAGATTTTCTATTCCCGTGAAGCGCGTCGGCTCAGCAAAGATCAGGGTCTACGAGATTAGCACCGATAAAGTCCCCTATAATCGCCTTCTTAATCAGCCCACTGATCAGCAACGGGACAGAGCTTCGCCATACTCCGCCTTGAGGAGCTGAGGACGGCGATAAATCTGAGGGATGAAGTCCTTGCTCGCACACTAGGACCTGCGACATGCTGAGGAAAGAACGAGAGGTAGAAGAGGTAGTCAATCCATCGCTTCAGAGGTGTGATCTCTCGGCGGTAGATATCGACCGTATAGCTCAGCGTCTGGAACGTATAGAAGGAGATACCTGCAGGGATGAAGTAGTCACGTGCCTCCAGTGGAATAGCTGGAGGTGTCACTATCCCCACTACCGATAGCAGGGTCTGCCCTAAGTCAAGGAGGAAGTAAAAAGTACTTGAAGTAGGGAAAGCATCCCCAGGTTGACGCAGATGCTCGCCAGCAAGAGACGCTTCCGCTGTCGGGGATCTTTCGCTCCCCATAGCCCCTGCCGATACAATAATCTAATGTAGCAGCGAAGAGCAATATCAAGACATACTCCCCACTACTCTCATAGTAGAAGAAGAGCGAGAAGAGCGCCACGTAAATGATACGTAGCGTTGTCGTCCGCCTCAGGAGCATGTATATAGGGAGAAAGAAGAGTGCGCAGAAGAGGAAAAGCCCTGAGGAGAAGATCATCGGACCTCTCGGTCAAAGCGCAATATATCGGGGAGTCGTCCCCAGTCAATCGTATCAAAAAGGCTCATTCGTCGAATGAAGTTAGCGAAGAGTCAAGGCACGCTGCACAGCTGAGGTAATCAACTGGCCCTGTCGTTCGTAGCCTCTCTATTGTAGTGTACACGGTCTGTTGCCATCAGTCCTTCAGCGATCCAGGAGTCGATACCCACTTGGCCCCCCATAGCTGAATAGAGGTCGAAGGCAGCTACCCCATGCTTTTTGGGCACAGCGCATGATCTCTTCAGAGACCTCAGCCGCATGATCATTGAAGGCATAGGTAATCGTAGTCACCTTCCGCCGATGCTTATGGCGACGACGTCCTGTAGTCACATAGTGCGACGAGGCTCTGCGGAAGAAGCCTGGGTGGTGGTGTCGTCAATAAGATCTTGGTGCGAGGAAGGAAGTCCTTCACCAGGGAGAGCATCTGCTCAAGACTCTCGGAGAAGGCCTCGACTCTGGAAGCGAGCAGTGTAGCTATCATTTGTTCCCAGCGAGAGGATCAAGAGCTGTGGCTCCAAGAGGCTGTTGCTCGACATACTCGGCAAGTGCATAATGGCGGTAGGCAGCCCCATTGATCCCAATATCTTGCACGAGTACTCCACCCTTTCCCGAGAGTAGGACACAGCCTGCATAGACTGCTTCATCAGTCTCCTCTCCTTCACCAGAGTTAAGAGTGACACTCGTATAGGGAGCACTCCATGAAAGGGTATCTACAACATAGGCACCTGTGGAGAAGCGACCTGGTCGAAGATCAGAAAGGGGGAACGAAGTCAGCGGATGGGATGATGCTGTACGAACAAGGCGTAGCTCGCGAAAGGGATGCTCAGAGCAAGTAATCCCCACAGAGAAGCTGTTCGTAGGACGTGTCGACAGGACGTATCCACCGACCCCATAGGGTGCGTACCTCAGGCTTGAGTATAAGCTCACGCTGCCAGCCAAACCGGATGAGCTTACACGGTAGTCACGTGCGAATTGGAGCCATAGAGCGAATACCAACCGATCCAGCCACGACCGGCATCGCCGTAGCTTGCTTGCAGTGCCGAGCGAAGTGGAGCTGTAGTATGTCCAGCCTGAATATGGCTATCTCCAAGCTGTACGATCGAGATGACACGACCAGTCTTCATCGCTCCACGGAGCTCTTGCGCCAAGCTGGTGAAGTAGCCATCGGGGAATACCAGTTCGGCTCGCTCTGAGGGACAGGCTTAGCCGCAGAAAGGCTACAACCCAAAGTACTCAGCAAGCCCCCACGAAGAGTCGACATACATACTTACTTAATCGCATCATAGTATTTTTCTTCTAAGAAGAAGGCATCAAGGAACTGACGCGCCAGCTCATCTCCACCACGATGAGATAGGGTGGGTGAAGTCCTTAGCAGCCCAGCCCTTAGCTGCGAGCTTACCAATACCCCCAGACGCACAACAGCCCCACGTGTACTCCAGAAGACCAACCCTTTTCGGAGGCGAGACGTATCTGTGCACGCTCCAGAGCTAAGGGGCAGCAGGCATAGTGACAACCGTTCCTCCTGACTTTGTTCCACGATCAGACACTCCGAGTAGGAGATAGTCTGCACGTCCAGTCATCGGACGCAGACGGTCAATGGCCTTTTGCCAATTGCTTAGTATAGTGTGAGTAGTCCAGTTGCTTAGGGGAGATGGTATTAAGCCCATACTGCAGGACGATAAGGTCATAAGATCGCTCTGTGCAGAAAGCCCGATTGAGTTCCTCGTCCAGAGCTCCCTAAGAGTAAACCCGAATTGCCTCTTATTGAGAAGTTATCTACACTTACCCCCGAGGATCCATCCAGAGATACCCCATAGCATACGAAGCCCGAAGCTCCTGCCGTGAGAGTCAAGCGCACCGAGCTAATAGCTCCTGATGCCAGACGATAAGCACTGAGCTTCTCTGTAGCAGGAAGCTCCACGACGGTGCCACTTTCGCCATTAGTCGAGACCTCAAGCGTAGCACCTGATGGGGGCTTTGTAGTAGATCGTAGCTTCACTGCAAGGGCGAGATCCCTTGGGGAGTGTATAGCGAGCCCAGTCACCGACCGAGCCAGTATAGTAATGCCCAGAGAGGGATAACGCCCTTAGAGTGAAGCTGATTATGATCCTTCCAGCCCTTAAACTCGTGGCGTACCGTACGGCTGGAAGGCTGCTGTCTCAGAGCTCAAGGAAGCCATCCCTACCCCAGCCCCACCATAGCGAGACTGTAGCTGACGACGTATGCTACTGGTAAATATATCACCTTCGATGAAGGAATCCCTCAATACAGCGATGCGCACAGGACGCCCCCAGCGAGCTACGACGACGTAGCTGGGAAAAAGAACGTCCCTAAGCCCATCATGTCCTGAGTCATATCGACCAAGATACTGGCGGTATTATGAAGGGTCGTATCCTGCACGCCAGCAGACAGGAGCGTGTCAGGCGCAGAGGCCTTAGCCTGCGCCTCCAGCTCTCGATGGATACGCTCACGCCTTGGACTTGCTTATCCGTACTGCGCGCCTGCTGACTCAGGGCCATGGCATCCTCGCTTGCTGTAAGTGAATCTGCGTGCTCTCGGCGCAAGTCTGAGAGCAAATCAACCTTGTTAGGTTCCCAACCCTAAGATATTATCAGGCAGGAAATACAGCAAGAGTAGCCCCAGCGTCACGACCAGAGCCAAGAGCCAAAAAGCGAAGAAGGTAGTCGGGGCCCTTAGAGCTTCTCTCCATAGGCTAAGTCTCCAGCGTCCCCTAAGCCAGGCACGATATAAGCATGTTCGTCAAGGACAGGGTCGATAGCAGCCACCCAAAGCGTCACGTTGTCATCAGGGAAGGATTTACAGAGCGTATCAACCGCCTGCTGGCTGGAGATGATTGATACCAAATGCACTTCCTTGGGTGTTCCCTTCGTTAAAAGTGCACGATAAGCCAGCTCCATCGAGCTGCCTGTTGCGAGCATTGGGTCTACAAGCAGAAGCGTCTTCCCTCCAACGAAGGAGAAGCTATATACTCAATGAAGATATCGAAATTCAGACGATCCTTGTACTTATGGTAGGCAGACACGAAGGCATTCTCAGCTTTGTCAAAGTAGTTGAGAAATCCTTGATGCAGCGTAAGCCCTGCACGCAAGATCGTACCGATGACGATCTGGTCTGAGATCTGCGTGCAGTGCGCCACGCCTATGGGCGTCTGCACATCGCGCTCCACATAATGAAGCTGCTTGCTGAGCTCATAGGACATGATTTTCGCCGACACGCTCCACATTACGGCGGAAGCGCATAGCATCCTTCTGAATCTCTATATCGCGCATCTCTGCGACGAAGTGACAGAGTAGGGAGTTTTCCTCGATGAGGTGCTTTACTTTCATTGGGTGATGACGTTAGGGTAAAGGGAAGATACCAGTAAGCTCGCCTATTCGACGTAGAGGACAAGCCCCTTTGAGGTACTCGCCTTCGGGGTGGTAGATGCTGATGGGGTGATCGACTGGCTGCGTGAGCTGATGCAGAATGCGCACCTTGCGCCCTGAGGCTGCGGCTGCAGTGAAGACCGCCAGACGGAACTCCTCCTGGAGACCGCCTGCGAGCAACTGAAGGTAAAGACGATTCCCTCCTGGTGCTATTTTCTTAAAGGCGATGCTATTGATCTTGCGATAGCCCATCAGCGCATTGCGCAGTACCTTGCGGTGCTTAGCGAAAGCTGGAGGATCAAGGATAATCAGATCATATTCTCCCTCAGGCATACGCTCCAAATAGTCAAAGGCATCTTCAGTGACCGAGCGATGACGTGGGCACTCTGCGCCGAAGTTCAGAGCCACGTGTTGCTCGGTAAGGTACATCGCCTTGGCCGAACTATCGAGCGAATCAACACGCTTCGCCCCAGCGTGCAGGGCATAGATGGAGAAGCCCCCCGTATAGCAGAAGGCGTTGAGCACGGTACGATCCTTAGCGTAATGACCGACCAGCTCACGGTTGTCTCGCTGGTCGATGAAGAAGCCTGTCTTCTGTCCCTTGAGCCAGTCTGGAGTGAAGCGCACACCGTTTCTCATAGATCGGAGCTGCCTCGGTATGACTGATGAGGAAGCCGTCCGATGCTAATTCACGCATATCACGCGTGGGCAATGTCGTCTCGGACTTATAGTAGACACCCTGAAGAGACTCTACTGGATCGCCCCGCTTCGGCATAGACCTCCCACAGCACTTCGGCTATGGTCTGGCGTGCCTGATGCATTCCCAAGCTATGTGCTTGGACGACAGCGGTACGATCATATATATCGATGATGAGTCCAGGAAGGCTCATCACCTTCTCCGTGCACTAAGCGATAGGTCGTATTGGGACACTCACAGCTCCCTGACTGGACGAACAAGGTCACACGAGAGTCGCAGACGCAGTGCAGCCTCTAAGCGGTGCTTGTAGAAAGCTCTGTCAATGGCTTCCTCTGGATCAAAACTCAGCAAGCGAACAGCGATACTCCTCCGAAATGTCCCGTACCTAAGAGGGCGGCCCTTACTATCAACGACGGAGACTAAGTCGCCATCTTGCACTGGTGCAGAGTAAGAAGCGATAGCACCAGAGAAGACCCAAGTGGGAAGCGCAGGACGGACTCCTCCTTGCGCGGATGTAGACGTAGCGTGGGATAGCTCATTTATATTAGGGCAAATTGGGTGGAGACGGGCAGGGCAGTGCCATAAGTGTCGTATAGATACGCAGAGAAGCCCACGCATCGAGGGCTGCATAATGTGCTTGAGCGGGGCTCAGCTGAGCCGCTTCCCAGTCACTCATACGCTGGGACTTGCTCATACGCTCAGCAAAGAGGATGGCATAAATCTTCTGCAGACCTAACTCTCGAATGCCGTAGCCACCGCAGAGCTTCTGAAGCTCCACAAAAGATCCTGGAGTAAAGGCTTCGCGCCGCGAGAGAGCGGTGATGTCATCACGAAGACTTAGTCCTACCTTGATGATCGTAGGATCTTCGAGGAGCGAGACGAGACTCTTAGGCAAGCCTATCTTATTGAGGCGAAAGAGGAAGCACTCCTCTTCGGTAGCGATCTGCAGAAGAGACACCTCGTGACGTACGCCAGCGGTGAAGCTCGGTCGCGTCTCTGTATCTATCCCCAGCATCCCTGCACGGCGCAGACGCATAGCGACACGGCGTGCCTCTTCGCGTGTATCAATGATAGTGATCGGAGCTGGACAGCGAGCCAAAGCCAAGGACTGCAACTCCTCCTCTGTGATACTGGGAGGATAAGAATACACTGGAGCGAAGGGAGAAGCCTTGCCCTTCGACTGACGTGTAGGACGCTCTATCTCTGGAGAAGCTACCTTCGTGGTAGCTGTACGCTTCTTAGATGTGGAGGTCGAAGAGGTCTTCTTCGCCGTCTTCTTCGCCGAAGGGCTCTTCGGACCTCGTCTTTGTCGTCATCCTGTGTCTGTAGCTGGAGGGTGTAGATGCGGTGTAGGGCCGTGAGCGACCTCAAGAGCGCCTGCCCCCAATAGTCACGGAAGTAGTGGATGCATCGTCCGACAGCAGCAGGCAAAGCCTCTTCATTTTGATCGCGTAGTATCCCTGAGGAGATTACCGACTTGCTGGTAGACATCGGCTAATCCCCTCGGAGATGAAAGGCTGCTATCGGCGTATCGCTGTAGCTCATCTCCCTCAGCCTGTGCCGAGAGATAAGCATCGTCTTCACCGAGGAGCGAAGTGACACGACTGCGCACCGACTCATAGGCATCCTCCGTGATATATTCTTCGATATAGTCAGCTTCTGGGGCTGTAGAAATAGGGAGGGAAGGTGTAGCGTCACAGTGTAGAGCTGAGGCAACAGTGCCACCACTTGCTCGACCAATACGCTACGCGTTCAGAAGCCTGCTCCACCAGCGAAGCATAGTGGACACCCACTGTGGCGAACTCTAAAATTTCTTTTCGTGTAGAGGCTCTCGGCCTCTCTTACATCTGCTTCCATACGAGTGCAAAAGTAGTATTTTCTGGAGCTTCTTTCCCAAGCACACTCATCAAAGACACAATAGCTACTCCTCACATAATCTTCCCTCACACATTCATTCTGCATAAAAGAGGAGATAGACCCCTGAGAAAGAGATACCCTGCAAAGCTACTTCAATACGTGGCATCAAGCACTACTGGTCGACGCACGGAGCACTACTGGTCAACGCGCAAAGCAATAGTCCTCACTACCATGTAGCACTATAGGTCCACTCCCTGACCAGTACTGATCAACAAGCAGAGCGTGCTGAGATACAAGTCAAGTTCCTACTTATAAATGACTTATACATTAGTCTCTTCCAGCCGGATCCTGCCATGAGCGCAAGTAAAAAGACTATAGGTTTTTATCTGATAAATAGCTATATTTGTCTACGACTATCAGGGAGCGACATCGCCGAAATCCTTACCCTATCGTAACCCCGTCATCATGTACGCTCCCACCACCACAATAGATCGCAAGAGTATGAATAGAGTACTGCGTTTGCACGATCATCAGGCCGATCGCTACCGGCGTATAGAGACGCTGGGAGGTGATCCCATGACAAATTGGGGAAAAAGTAGCTACGTCGGGTCGCTACGAAGTCAAGTCTTTTTGCCGATGTAGCTACATGCGAAGAGCGCGCTCTACAGCTCATCGAGACAAAGCTAAAGGCAGGATTTGAGGACTACCTTGACTTTTGATCCCACGCATTCATTCTACTACGATGATGATGCCATTGGGCTACATCCACTGACCAGCCATCCCGCCTTCCGACACTACTTCCCTACCGAGGTCTATTACTCCAGCATTCAAGATGCGGCCCTTTTTAGCAATGACGAAGGGAGCGATGCTCTTTGGGAACTGAGTGACCTCCTACGCCGATCGTCCCAAAGCTGACCTAACTCACTACCCTATCAATATCCTTTCCAAGCTCTATCATCTGCCATTTCACCCCCAAAAGGGGAGACGATCGAGGAACTGGAAGCACTGCGCGGGGAAGAGCTCGAGGGACGTCCACTCCTGGATCAGCTACGGCGCACAGATCGTGTCATCATAGCTTTGGCCTTGGCACAAATAAAGATCACAGGCACGCTCGCTCATGGACTCTACACACTGGCATTACAGGCATTAGACCGCCTGGGTAAGCTGAAGCAGCTGGGGGCATCGGTACGCTGCTCCATCGAACTACTATCACAAGAGCGCTGCGACTTGGAGACCTTTGCGCACGAAGTCGGATTGCAATGACTTCACCCACTACACTCTCTACTAAAGCTACAGAGCCCACTCGTATCAGATACGAGTGGGCTCTGTAGTATGAGGTATAGGTTATGCTCGTAAGTCACGGTAAAGCGCAGCACCCTCTTCGAGGAAGGCGAGAGCGCATACGTACGATCAGCGACCTGGCCAATGAACCAAATCGGACGATCTCCTGCACATAGCAACAGTGCTTCTCGGCGTGCACGATGCGAATACTTCCCATCAATGAGTATTCTCCGGAGGAGCTTTGCCCGACATACCGAAGGGACGCAAGGCATCCCCTCTTGACGTGAGCGAATAATGAGCTGCCCTGAGTCCAGCAAGTCGTAATCAAAGAGAGCGATGCCACGTGGGGAAGCGATAGCACCCATTAAGCGCATTTATAGGGAAGATGTTCCCAGCAGAGCATTCCACCAAAGGGCAAAGTGAGGCTACCATCTCGGCGAATATCGATCGTGAGCGATATGGGAGAAGCTCTTCTCGGGGAAAGATTTCCAAACGCTCTGCACCATGAATAAGCAGATAATCAGCCGAATGGAATTTCGATCCAGTCGTACCTTGCATCAGATGCTGAGAGAGGAGACTCAATGACAGAACGCTGGAAACCGTAGGGTCTCAGTAGCTCAAATAGAATCGAAGCTCGCTCAGGGTGATGGAGAAGTGGCTTATAGTCGATGCCTTCAGTCGTGACAAGAGCTGAGCTGATAGCGTGCAATAGACTCCAAGTAAAGGGCTTCGGTAGAGCGCAGATGCTCGATAGTGCGAGAAGCTGCCTCCCTAAAGGAAGGATTAAGCATCTCAAAAAGGGGATGAGCTGGTGCCGGATGAGATTCCGCTTGTAGCGGATGTCGCTATTGCTACTATCCTCACGATACTCTTGTCCCAAGGCTTGGAGATAGTCGAGGATGAGTGCTCGAGAGGTCTCTTGTAGCGGGCGGATAATGCCCTCAGTAGCCTTCTGAAAAAGGCATACCACTGAGGGCCTCTGATGCCCGTACCCATAGAGATTGAGGAGCATGGTCTCGATCTGATCATCAGCATTGTGGGCAACGGCAACGACACTCCTTCCGTCACTTCCTTCGGTGAAGCTCGAAACCAGCGGTAACGAAGCTCACGAGCCGCCATCTCGATCGATATGCCCTGCTCTTCGCTATAGCTACGGGTGTCAAAGTGCTTGACCTGTAGTGGGGAGCGAGTATTGAGCACAAAGTCCACGGACAAAGTCCTCATCGCGATCGCTCTCTTCTCCTCGCAGGGTGAAGTTGCAGTGCAGGACTTCTATCCGCTCTCTGTAGCCTAAAGAAAGCATAGCCATCAGCAGAGAGACCGAATCGGCTCCTCCGCTGATGGCTAGTGTATATACGCTGGATTGCGCTATCTACAAGTCGATGCTCCTGTATGGTCCTCTCTGACCTGAGCTTCGAGGAAGAGAGCGCATAAGCTCCCCTTTAGTTGTGCTGGTGTGCTTCCTCTACGAGCTCAGGGTCGACGAGGATGCGACCGCAGTATTCGCAGACGATGATCTTCTTTGCGGAGCTTAAGGTCCACCTGACGCTGAGGTGGAATCTTATTGAAGCAACCACCACAAGCGTCACGATCAACGGGCACCACTGCCAGACCATTGCGTGCCCCTTCACGAAGGCGAGTGAAGGCGTGCAGAAGACGCTCCTCAATGCCCTCTTCCAAGCGAATCGTTTCAGCACGGAGAGCTTCCTCTTCCTGCTTCGTTTCTCCCTTGATACGCGACAGCTCATCTTGCTTCGCTTCGAGGTCTACGCGACGCTCTGCGATCGTTTCCTTGAGAGTAGCTATACGATCCTTGCGGTGCTGTATATCGGTTGTCCCTTCGGCGATGCGCTTCTGCGAGAGCTCAATCTCAGACTCTGGAACTCAATCTCCTTGGAGAGGTTGTCGTATTCTGCGGTTATTCTTGACGTTGTTGAGCTGCTCCTTGTACTCCTCGATGCGCTCTTTCAGCCTTCTGGATTTTGGTCTTCTCCGTGGCTACAGCCTGTACTTGACGCTTGTTGTCCTCTTCGAGGTGCTTGAGACGCGTTTCCATACCTTCGATTTCATCTTCGAGGTCTTGCACCTCAAGAGGAAGTTCACCACGGAGGGTCTTGATATGGTCGATCTTCGTAAAGGTCTCCTGCAGACGGCTCAGTGCAATAAGTTTGTCCGCCACCGTACGGTCGGCAGAGCTAACGTTCCTTCAGTACTTTGCTACGGTCGTAGCTACGTCTGGAGTAGCCACTCCTTAGCAGTGGTTGACTTCTTGGTAGTCGTCTTCTTTGTCGTTGTTTCTTTTCGCCATTATAGGGATGCTGTAACGCTTTTTATAGGGTTGGAGTCTAACTCGCTTTGATAGACCGCAAAGGTAGGTAATTTCTCTGAGATGAGCTGGGCGAAGAGCTCTGTTGCAATGCTTTCACTCTCGTAGTGCCCCACTGAGCAAAGGATAGGAGCCCCTTCGCAGTCGAAGTAATCATTGTATTTGGCCTCCCCGTAATAAGGATATCGGCACCAGAGTGCCGTGCTTGCTTCCATAGGAAAGCCCCCGCTGCCCGCCACAGATAGCCACGCGCTGGATATGCTGCTTCTCGGTCACGCTGTAGCGTAGTTGCTCTGTCTTGAAGTAGCGTGCTATGCGACCCAGGAAGGCCTCCTAAGGGCTCAGCCTGGGGAAGGTCGCCAATGACACCAGCACCGATGCGTGGATGGGTGTTCTGCAGTCGTGTGATACTGTAGGCTGGTGTTTCATAGGGTGACTGGAGCGAAGCGCCTGCTCTATATTCCGCTGCAAGTATGCAGGGAAGGTGACGCTCAGACGTTCTTCCAGCTCAGTATGTAGTTCTCCGATAGTTCCGACAAAAGGATGGGCTCCATCCAGTGCACGAAATGTCCCTCGCCCCTCACTCCGATAGCTACACCGATCATAGGCACCGATCGTACCTGCACCAGCTCGCCAAAGAGCCTCCGACACACGATCCAACTCCTGGGGTGGCACGAAGGTCACCAGCTCCATGAGCGTATCGGGCATGGGGAGCTAAGGCAACAGCAGAGTGCAACCCGATACCCCTCGGCCAAGAGGGTAATTCAGCCCACCATCGGCATTATCAGCATTAGTGTGGGCGGCATAAATGGTAAGATCGTGACGTATGGCCAAGCGGACACAGCGCTCGATATAGCTGGATGTACCGACCTGCTTCAGCCCTTTGAAGAGAAGGGATGATGCGCTACAATGACGTTGCAGCCCCTAGCGATCGCCTCGTGAAGCACCGCTTCGGTGATATCGACACAGCAGAGCACCCCAGTAGCAGGTTGCGAAGGATCGCTCGACCTGCAAGCCACAGATGTCATAAGCTCTCTTGCAGGGCTGTCGGGAGCTCTCTGTGATTGCTTCCCATACCTTATATATAGGTATCATTGATTATGCTTAGGATGTGGCTTACTCTTGCCTCGGCGACGTAGTCCCTGTGACCAGGACGATGACGGAGGCAAGACCAAGGAAGAAGATAAATAGCTCCGTTCCCCATTTGCCGAGGAAGGGACGATAGAGGGCCTACCAGCATGAAGCTCTAAAGCGGCCTGCCAGAGGGAGAAAGGCATTTCGTTGAGTGCCTCAGGCTGAGGGCAAAGGAGCGATCTGGAGGTATAGAGGCTGGTGAGTATTCCTACAGACCGCCCCACGATCATAGAGGGAAGATGTAGTCCTCCTCGGCACGATCACCAGCTAAGAGACCTGAAATCGTATAGGTACCTACAGGGGCGACCCAGCTTTACCTGACGGATTACCTCCCCCGTGAAGTAATTGCGCACAGCGTCTTTAGTCTCTGGATGCACCTCAAAGAGCCCAGAGAAAGATCCGATGAGCCAACTCCATCAGGGCGCTGAACAAACCCATTAATCCCCATTGGGCTCATCCCTCAGGCTGGCAGCTCCACCTCTCAGGCTTCGCTGAGAAGTCGCTCAGTGTGAAGAAGCCTTCGCTGGTAGAGAGAAGCCATCCACCCGCTTGTTGTCTCGCTGCTATTCCTCGCAAGCGGTCAAACCAAGGGTTGTCACTATAGAGTGTGCTGAAGGTATTGGGGCGAGCTTTCGTCAACACAAAGGGAAGCATCAGAGGAGGACGTAAGCACCACCCAGTGACTAAAGGTGAAGAGTACAAGGTAGAAGAGATGTACACCAATCCCCTTGTGCCACTTGAAGTAGAGCGAGAGCCTCTGAGAGAGTTTCTGCTTCTTGACCGTCTCTTCATCCGTCTCCTCTCTATGCTTAAACGACCTCAGTCGACGACTCAGAAGGGTATAAAATATCCCCGTGAGGGAGAGTAGAGACTACAATAAGACCAGATGAGATCTACGATGATTCGCCCTACAAGTCCGAAGTATTCTCCGCTATGTAGCATCCAGATGATCTGAAAGAGCAGAATCTTGCCAGTATATCCCATCGGGCTTCTTGAGCTCGTAAGTCTGCCAGTGTGCATCGCTGGAGCGTACGCTGATAGAGAAGCGATCGACTTAGTAGCAAGATGGTATCTCCTGAGATCTGAAGATCTGCCAAAGCGACCATGTAGCGAAGAAGGTAAGGCTTGCTCCATCCATCTCTCACGCTGAGGCGAGAGACGGTAGAGAGCGGAATTGAGTGGCTACCATATTCCTCCAGCCGAGTCCTTCACCATAGACATCACCTTAGCCTCGTCACCGCCAGGGACAAAGCCTGCATGTAAAGGACGCACCTCTCGCTGTAAGCTACTATCTGTTACCCAGACACCAGTACTACCATATATATAGGCTACGCTATCCGCTCTAAGGATCCCCTTACTGCGCCATTATTCCACCGCTCAAACTTATAGTCGCTCGGCAGTACAGCACGTGGGATATCCACTTGCCGTAGTAGCTCTCAGTGATTGAGAAGGATGCCCGAGAAGGATGCTAAGAAAAGGAACAGGCAGAGTGGGATACCCAGATACTTGTGTATCTTCTTTGCAGTCATACTACCCGATAGAAGACTCTCCCCCTCGCCTTTTTGCCTGTAATAAGCTACGCACGGGATTAGCATACATCGTGAGCAAGCACTGACGGAGGAAGGCACGGTCAGGAGTTAGTCCATCCTGTAGCTCGACCAAGTCAATGCGACTCTCTATATACTCGAAGGTCTTAGCCTCCTCCCTCAGCTGTATAGTTATAGAGACCGAGCTTCTTACCTTCCAGCTGATCGAGGGCAATGTAGTTAATGGGATAGAGCTTGTAATTGCTATGAATCTCTTTTATCGATGCGCGCAGCTATGGCCTCTGGAGTATCATAGGCTTCCTCTTGCTGTCGCTTGATGCGATGAGCTCATTCAGCGGTCTCCCGACATGGAGGAGACACGTCCCTTCCATCCAAAGAGCCCCGTGCGCATATTGATACCATCATCGGCTGGGCTCTTCTTGAAGCCCTCGATGTCTCGCTTGTGCTGCATCTCTTGTGCCTTAAGGTAGTCACAGGGATCATATTCGTAGCTGCACGTGACTGGGACGATACGCAGTGGGGTGAGAGCCTCCAGCGGATGGCGACTCTTCGCTCCGAGGGCAAGCATCTTCAGCAGAGCAGGCTGTGTCTTATCCGTGGAGTCCTTCGATCTGCCCTTCTCTCTGAGCTATCCAGAGGCTTTTTCCTCGGCAATAGCATCGTGCATGTACTCGGAGAGTAGACGTGCTGCCAAGAGCACCTCGCGCCCTTTGGAGGTGCGGCACGTACTAAGAAGCTCCCATTGAGCTTGACTAAGATTTCGATCCAGGGATAGAGCATCAGGTTATCTCCGATGGCTATCTCCGGGAACTTAGCCCCTGATCCGCCAGGGAGTACATTGAGGAAAAGCCGAATCCAGGATGATATCTCTGTGGTTGGAGATGTAGGTATAAGCCTCCTCCTTAGCGATATGCTCCATCCCGAGTCAACTTGACCGAGCTACAACATTGATGCATATTATGCTTCGACCCAGCGAGAGCTCACCTTTAGCTTGAAGTCCTCTACACAGCGACATGTCGCCAGGACTTGCATCAGTTCGTCCACGACTGGTCGAGATGGAGGCTCTCGTAGATCGCACTGTAGTGGCTCGAGGCTGGTCAGAAATTGGATGGCCTCTTGTACTTCTTCAGGAGCCAGAGGGGCGTATGCTTTCATATTTTTTCAGATCCATGGTGATAGGGTTGGTAGAATTAAGATAGATGATCTTCGATGAGCTGCGTGAGTAGATCCTGCATCGTCAGGCCGGCTGCTGCGACTTGCTGTGGGATGAAGCTCGTGGGGTCATTCCCTGGAGTCATGTTGACCTCAAGAAGAGTTGGGCGACCATCAGCCTCGATGATGTAGTCTACACGGATAATGCCACGTGCATCGATATGCTGATAAATCTCTTCGGTGAGTCTGGATCAGCGTAGTCAGTTCGGGGAAATGCGAGCAGGGTAATCTCTTCGACAGCACCATTGTACTTCGCTTCGAAGTCGAAGAAGCTATTCTTCAGCACTACTTCGGTGACAGGAAGGGCTGTCGTCTTATCTCCGATGCGGTAGCATCCGCAGGTGACTTCTGTACCGGCGATGAAACCCGCTCCAGTAGGACTTCATCGCACTCGTCGAAGGCCAGTGCAATCGCCTTATCCAGTGCTTCGAGACTCTCGACCTTGGAGGTAGCTACGCTCGACCCCCGGCATTGGAAGCTTAGCAAAGAGGGGCAATCCGAGGCGATCAATAAGCTCTTGGCTCGAAGGCCGAGCACCATGACGCTGTAGTCGCACCGAGTCGGCAATGCGCAGATGAGGGTAAGTGGAGAGATAGCGATTGCAGTGAGTATTTATTGAAGGTCAGGGCTTCGGTGAGTGTACTTCCCGTGTTGTAAGGCACACCGACCAGGTCAAGATAGCCCTGCAAGAGGCCATTCTCTCCAGGGGTCCCGTGCACGGTGATCAGGGCATAGTCCAGCTGGATATGTTGCCCTGCAAGCATAAAGCTGAAGTCACACTTATCTACCAGTATCGGCTCCTTTCGTCCTCCTCCCCTTCGGGGGCGAACGTACCAGCCATCGCGCTCAGTGACGATGAGATAAGGGGTGACGACTGCGGTCTATCCAAGAGATAAAGTCCAGCAGCACTGCGTAGAGACTGGCATATTCGCCGGAGAAACCACCGGCGATGACGGCTATATTATATCGTCCCATAGGGTATGGAGAATTGATGATCTGTGAATGAATGATTATACAAGACAAAAATACAGCTTTCGAGGATGAAAACCATTTCCGCATGAGATAGCAGGAGCGCCAGCACTCCAAGTGACCTATTAGGCAAGAAGTATACCATCTCTTTCCCAAAAGGAGTTCGGCTGCTCTACTCGTACCATACAACAAAAGCACCGCAACACGTGAGCCCGACCAGTAGTGCCTCACACCGCCCAGCTATACTGGTCAGAGCGCAAAGCAGCACTGGTCACCACCAGTGATCACTACTGGTCGGCAAGCCTACCTAATAGTGACTCACTGGCACCCACCTCATGAGAGATACACTCCATTATCATACAATCGTAAAAAGCGAATAAAACAAATGTGGTATCTTTGTAGTTGATTAGGTACGTGGTGCCCTCCTCGGAGGTGCTATGTACATATGTCTTGAGACGTACCGCCATTCCTCTTGACGACACGGGACTCGTAAGGTCTGTGCCTCCACACAAATTAATTATTGAGACACCACACAAGAGATAGAGAAGGGATGTGTGAACGCTTCATGGACTCTACGACATAGTAGGAGTTTTAGTAAACCATCACACGCATCATCTCCCAAGTGAGGTGCGTGGGCTCCATAGCCTTGCCCCCTACTCACACCGCTGGAGCAGAGTCGAGACAGCGAGGCGAACAATTAAGAAGCAGAAGAATGAGACAGCTAAAAATTTCGAAGTCGATTACCAACAGAGAGAGCCAATCCCTGGATCGCTACCTCAAGAAAATCGGCCTGAGAAGAACTGATTACCATCGAAGAAGAGGTAGAGCTTGCCCAAGCCATCAAGCGTGGTGACCGCAAGGCCTCTGGATAAGATGACCCGTGCCAACCTCCGCTTCGTCGTATCAGTAGCTAAGCAGTATCAAAACCAAGGCTCTCCTCCCCGACTCGATCAACGAAGGCAACCTCGGCTGATCAAGGCTGCAGAGGAGTTCGATGAGACCCGAGGCTTTAAGTTCATCTCCTACGCTGTCTGGTGGATCCGTCAGTCCATTCTGCAGGCTCTCGCTGAGCAAGCTCGTATCGTCCGCCTTCCACTCAATCAGGTCGGTACGCTGGAACAAGATCACCAAGGCTCTATCTAAGTTCGAGCAAGAGAACGAGCGCAAGCCCTCCAGCGAGGAGCTGGCCAAGGAGCTCGGCATCCCCGAAGACAAGATTACCGACACCCTCAAGGTATCAGAGTCGCCACATCTCAGTCGACGCTCCCTTCGTCGATGGCGAGGACAACAGCCTCCTTGATGTACTTGATCAATGAAGATGCGCCCAACGCAGACCGCACTCTGATGAACGGTCTCTCGAAGGAAATCGATCAGGTACTGATGAACCTCTCCGAGCGTGAAGCTGAGATCGTCAAGCTCTTCTTCGGTATCGGTGGAGGACAGGAAATGACCCTCGAAGAGATAGGTCTGAAGTTCGGACTGACGCGCGAGCGTGTTCGTCAGATCAAGAGAAGGCAATCCGCCGTCTGCGCCAAGAAAGTTTCTGTACCTCCCTCAAGCCCTACTTAGGCTAACCGACCTCAGCACCTACGCCCCACCTACGCGAAGCAGATGGAGCGAGGTATCTCCCTATAGGAATAGCTCGCACGGGCTCTCGTGTGAGCCATTCCCCCATCTCCCTACATACACTACTACTATCAGACCTCTCGACCCTACCCCAATCTATGAAGCGCCGACGTACATTTGACTGGGTCAGCTTGCTCAAGCAGACTGCACCTACTACCCGAGCGTCTCACTCGCAAGACCGAAGCCGAGGACTTACTCAAGCAACTCTACGACCATGAGAAGAGCACTGGCAAGTCCCCTGACCGCCTCACCTCGCGCGACCTCAACCTCTCCCCCTGACCAATTAGAAGCCCTTGCAGCTCGAGCTCAGTATGAGGGATTTACTGAGGCCTGGGTCCTGTCTCACCGAAAGCAGGACGACAGCGCCCCTCGAGCTGACGCGCGTCACCGTCTCTATGAGCTCTATCTGGCAGAGCGCTCAGGCTATGCCCCGAAGAGTGGCACCGTCTGGCACACACCAAGGAGCACAAACTCTCCGAATGTGACCACGAGCGCATCACACGTCCTTAGGCAATCCTCTCTTTGACCCACACGGAGACCCTATCCCCACCAGCCAAGGGCTGAACCTTCCTCCCCACCAGCCTCTCCATCGAAGAGCTCAGCGAAGGGCAATGGTACTACGTCGAGGCACATCGAAGATGACGAAGCAGAGGCTTCAGACTCCTCATTGAGGCAGGTCTGACGCGCGACTCCCTCTTCCGTCTGGAGCGTATCGAGTGCACGCTCGCAGATATACTACGAAGGGGAGACTTTGGAGCTACCTACCTGCCCTCCTAGCCCTGACCTTACGCCCTGCACAGAGCCACGAAATAGAAGCGGCGCATTCTGGAAGAAGCGATCCGCCTGACACGCCCTCACACCAGGAATTGAAGCTACGATCTTAGGTCTTTCCCCCTCGTGTCGTGGAGCTATGCGCCGCCGTCTGATGGACCTCGGCTCTCGTACGTGGCAGCTCCATCCGCATCGATATGCATAGCCCCTTAGGGCAACCCCAGCTTACATCGTGCGTGGTGCAGCTATTGCTCTACGCCACGATCAAGCACCTACATCCCTATTCATCGCCCATCCCATGCCCAAGCATCCGAATAACACCTCCTGCTCCTCCCTGTGCCTCGTGCCCAGCGGCCAGCTTACAGCGCCGTGGCGAGCATACCGAAGATGCACGCTTCACCACCCTAGCACTCGCAGGCAATCCCAACACAGGGAAGAGCACGGTCTTCAATGCCCTCACGGGGCTGAAACAGCATACAGGCAACTGGCCCGGCAAGACCGTAGGTAAGGCCGAAGGCTCCTTCGGCTACGCTGGAGATGTCTATACCATCGTGGACCTCCCTGGCACCTACTCCCTGTCCTCTACCTCTGAAGACAGAAGAGATCGCCCGTGACTTCATCCTCTTCTCTCGCCCCGATGTCACGATTGTGGTAGCAGACGCCACACGCTTGGAGCGCAATATGAACCTGCTCTTGCAGGTACTTCGAATCATGGATAAAGCCGTGCTCTGCGTCAACCTCCTCGATGAAGCACGGCGCAACAAGATCGAGATCGACCTCAACGCGCTCTCTCGTCGCCTCGGCATCCCCGTCGTCGGAGCTAGTGCACGCTCAGGCAAAGGCATCGACACACTCCTGTCCACCGTGCGTGCCCTAGCCCTCGGAGACCAGCGTGCACCCCTACCGCAATAGTCGCCTTCCCGAGCGCACCGAGCAAGCCATCAGTACTCTCGAAGAGAGATCAAGCGACTCTACCCTACCGTGCCCAACAGTCGCTGGGTCGCCTACCGCCTCATCGAAGAGATCCCTCCATCATCAGTCGCTTTGATGATGCCGAGCTACTCGCTTGGCTCGCTGCGTCCATATGGGAGATCGGGGAGAACTGCACGACCAGCTCACTGAAGCCATCTACGCCGACGCCTATCGTATCTGTTCGGAAGTCGTTGTCCAAGCCTACGCTTCGGTCGCCTTCCTTCGATGTGCGCTAGACCGCATCCTCACCAGTCGTCTGTGGGGCTTCCTAGTTATGCTCCTGCTCTTAGGTGGAGTCTTCTGGCTGACGATCATTGGATCAAACTACCCGTCCTCCTTCCTCAGCGAAGTGCTGGTCGGTACACTACATCCTTTTCTTCAAGGAGACACTCACAGGCTGGGGCAGTCCGTGGCTCACGGCTTCCTCGTCGATGGGGTGTATCTCTCCACGGCGTGGGTCGTCTCGATGATGCTCCCCCGATGGCAATCTTCTTCCCCTCTTCACGCTCCTCGAAAGACTTCGGTTACTCCCTCGTGTTGCCTTCAACCTCGATGAGCTCTTCCGCCGAAGTGGAGCCCACGGCAAGCAAAGCTCTGACGATGAGTACGCTTTGGGTGCAATGCCGCTGGAGTGGTCTCGACGCGCATCATCGACAGCGAGCGTGAGCGCATCATCGCCATCATCACAAACAACTTCTCGCTCTGCAATGGGCGCTGGCCGACACAAATCCTGCTTGCTTCGCTCTTCATCGGGGCTGCTGTGCGCTGCTGCGTACGCTCCACTGGCGAGCATCGGAGCCGTCCTGGCATTGTGCTGCTGGGCATAGTGGTGATGTTCGCCTCCTCGTGGGTGCTCTCGCATACGGTACTCAAGGGGAGGTATCACCTTCCATCTGGAGCTCTACCGTCACCGCAGTTCTGGCGCACGTCTATACCTCGCTCATCGACCGAACCATCATCGTCCTCTGGCGTGCCCTCGTCTTTCCGCTCCTGCTGGAGCCCTCATCTGGCTGACGTGCACTGTGCAGATCGGGTGAAAGCATAGCAGCGCACCTCATCCGTCTCTTGGAGACGCCAGGGCTATCTGATGGGGGCTCAATGGCGTCATCCTCTTAGCTTATCTCTTGGCCATCCCAGCCAACGAGGTCGTTATGCCCACGGTGCTGATGCTCACGACCCCTTGTCCTCAGTGGTGCCGGTAGCGGTGCTGGCGTACTGATGGAGGGCGGTGATACCGAGACTTTCGCCATCCTACAAAGCGGAGGATGGACTCTGATGACGGGCGTGTGTGATGATGCTCTTCTGCTTACTTCACCACCCTTGTAGCACGACGAGTTTACACCATCTACAAGGAGACACCGGTATTCGCTGGACGCTGCTCTCCGTCCTCCTACCGCTTGGGCTCGGTATCATCACGACCATCATCAGTGGCAGGCATCTGGCGTTTCCTGTCCTAAAGAGGGACAGTCCATCCACACTAAAAGGCTGCGCCTTCCCATTCGGGGAAGGCGCAGCCTTTTCTCTGACAGGATGGAAGCGGTGAGCTTAGTCCTTCGGCTTCGGCTCGTCGTCCTTAGGATAATAGCCGTACTCAGCTTCATCACGTCGGCGTGCACGGTGGCGCAAGAGGAGTGCAAGCAAAAGGATGACCAGTGGCGATGCCGCCCATTACCAGAGCCACTGAAGGCCTGCGGCATCGGTGAGTGCAGCCTTGGGATAGAGATACACGCCTAAGACCACGAAGGTAAAGGAGGAGCAGAAGGATACGAGAGTCGGATTGAGTTCATAGGGCAAAGAAGGGGTTAAAAGGTCGGAGAGGATGGTGTAGCCGCAAGGGACAACAGAGCATCCAAGTAATGGCGACTATTGAGAGACGTGGCACCTTATGCTGTCCTCTAACTTACCTTCGCTCTCAGCCAGCGATGGAAGAGGCCAGAAGGAGCTACCTCTCACCGAGGAGGGGCGTAGGGGTCATATCCTCATGGCCTTAGCATCGTGGTCGGAGTTCAAGGCGCAGGGCTGCATCAGATTCGAGGTGAGGCATTGAGGTCGTGGGAGGTTCCTCGAACTCAATGAAGCCATTCGTGTCGCCCCTTCCCTCATCGAGGGTAGAAGCGATGGAGCTGCCGTATACTCACTCACACAAGCACGACCATCACGACGACAGGCTTCGCTGAGGGCAGCATCGGTGTTGGCGACCATTACCTCCTCCCGAAGGCATTGATGAAGTGCTTCGTGCGTCCCGTGATGACGATACAGTAGGGGCGCAGGGAGGTGAAGCGCACCGTATCGCCGAGGATGTAGCGGTATAGTCCACCCCAAAGGTCGAGATGACCAAAGCATAGTCCTTCCCCAGCTCCACTTCCTCCAGACGCAGAGCCCGACAGCCAGCATAGTCGCCCGATGACGGCAGCTCATCCAGCGGAATGAACTCATAGAAGACCCCGTAGTCCAGCATCAGAGGCATCCCCGCCTCGGCTGGATCGTCTTGGATGGCAAAAGATCCTTCGCTGGCGATTATAGGTCTCTTCGTAGCGCATACGCTCCGAGGGGAATGAGCTCGGCATGGGTATTACGATACGGTGTGAGGCTAATCCACCGTGGAAGAATACTTCCAGGTCGGGCCACACTTCGGTAATGGAGTCACGACCTGTCGCTTGTAGCACCTCCTTCAGCAGGACGAGCATCCACGAAGGTACGCCCGAGAGACTTCCCACACGAGCTTTCGTGACTTCCTGACGATGGCCTGCATCTTTGCTGTCCATTCGCTCATCAGGAGCGTTTCCCGCGAGGGGACACGTAGCAGCTCACCTAAGAGCGGCATATGCTCAACAAGGATAGCACTCAGATCGCCCGTGAAGGTCTTTCCCCACCGATGGTGAGGGGGCTATGACTTCGCCCAGCACCAGCCCTTCGTTGAGGAAGAAGCGTGAGTCAGGGTAGTTCCTCAGATAGAGCCACAGAGCATCACCACCCCCACGGTAATGGCAGTCCTTGAGATGCAGATAGGGTACGGGGATGTACTTACTGCGGTCGCTCGTCGTACCACTGGACTTGGCGAACCACTGACAAGCACCTGGGACGAGGACGTCTCGCTCCCCAACGTCATACGCTCAATATCGCCCTTCACCCCTTCGTAGTCGACGATGGGGACATCCGAGCTATAGGTGCTGTACGAGGTCTGACGCGTGAGTCCGTAGCGACAGCCAAAGGCAGTGCGAGCAGCACGCCCGAGGATATGCCGTAGCTGTTCGGTCTGAATATCCTCCGCACGAGAGGCATATTGCTCGATGCGACGCAGGCGAAGCTTGGCTATTTGGTAGACGAGACTGGTCTTGATATCCATAGACTAAGGGAGTGGAGTATGGGGATAGCCTTCGCGTCTGGCCAAAGCACGGCGGACATCTTCGGGCTCGAGGTAGGTCGTATAGAAGGCCGATTCACGCAGGTGAAGCACACGGCACCAGCTCTTGATGGGGCAGAGGTGGCGCAGACGACGCCAGCGGAGGTATGTACTGTATCGGGTGAGAAGTCGCTCGAACTAATCCCTCTATTCCTCTGGGCATAGCTGCGGGCGAGCTTCGGCAAGCGATGAAGCCAAAAGGTGTCGCACGCCTCATCAAGGCGGGCTGCACCCACTTCAGGCGCATAACCTCTTGCTACGGCATAGGCCTTGCCCAAGGCTTCGGTAGCACGGGGATGGGCAAAGAGTCGCTCCATATTGTGAATGCTGGAGCCAAGACTCAGCGGTGTCGCCGTGAAGTGCATTCGATTGAGGTCAACCAACATAAGGTGTACTCTTCGCGCGCGCGTTCGTATATATGGGGATATTCCCAGGAGAAAAGATCTTCGTGTACGACACCGCAGTCGTGAAGTCGGGCGAGGAAGTCGGCCAAAGCTCAGGTAAGCGGCTCATTGACCTCTCCAGAGCGTGCCTCGTGCTGCAGCGAGATCGGTAAAATCAAGCATGGCGCGTGACGTAGTAGCTATCGACCAGCCCCAAGAGCTACGCTCCTCCACATAGCCTATGGGCTCTGGGTAGCAATCTGGTAGGCACAGGGCTGTACGGCATTCAGGAGCGAACGCCGTGCCTTGCTGGTATTCGTCCAGCCATGGTGGGAGCTGACGCAGGGGAGACAAGCGACCGAGTGCTTGATGGTATAGTCACGCTTCAGGGCAGGTAAGACGGTAGAGGACATTGCGACCTCGGTGAGATTTCCGTGATGCACACCTCTTGAGGGAGCTGCGCACCCTCCTCTCTCGTAGCGCCGTATATAGTCGAGGAGCTGCCGAGAGCAGAGCCTCACCTTCGAGGGATAATGCTGTGGTGTCAGGCAAATCTTTCGTATCATTAGAGGCGAAGACCTTCGCCGTTGTTCAGAGACAAAGATACAAACTATCCCTCCTCTGCTTCATCAGAGACGATACTCCACAGATGTCACCAGCCACCTCCTCTCAAAAGCTCCACCGACCACTACTGGTCGGTGGCTCGAAAGTAGTGCTCCCGTGGCAGTCACCACTAGTGCTCTGCACACGAGCACTACTGCTCCGCTACGCAAAAGTACTAGTGAATCACTGTACCCTCCTGCAAAAGACCTCGCTGAAAGCAACGAAGACCAGTAGCCAAACAAGAGGAGATCATTGAGACAAAGGCACGAGAAAGGCACTCCACATAGCGACCAAAACAGGATGCTTATTTCTGAGTTTTAAGCAAGTTAGACCTACAGGACAGATAGAGAGAGTGTGTGTGTGAGGGAGGGGAAGGCGGTTGTACTATGGTTTCCTTTTTAGGTAGGCAGGGACACTTCGCCTCACAAAAAGTACCGCCTCACGCAGTGTGATCTGCGATGAGGCGGTATCTAATTTATACTTGCTTCGTTGACCGAGGCGAGGCTTATGCCTTCTTGTCTTCGCTCATCAGTTCGTTGGAAGTCTTCAGGAGATTTCCTTTTCTTCTACACTGATAGCTTCCTTTGCGATAGCAGCGAGCTTGGAATCAGCTACACGATCGATGAGGTTATCCTTCGTGCGTTCATCCTTGAGCATGCTCTGGAGCGTAGTTTTCGAGGCAGTTCATCAGGTACGGAAGTCATACCGTACATAGCGAGACTGATTCTTAGCTACGATGAGGGCGAACCTAGTGAGATCCTCATCGAGATCTGGACACCAGCAGCTTCGAGGCTGCCCCTTGATGCGGTCGAAGGTGATGTCATCGAGGATCTGTGGCATGTCACGATCGAGATCTTCCACCTTAGCCTCAGCGTTGCGAGCGAGGAAGATGCGCTTGAGCAGAGCTTCGTCGTAAGCTACCTTGCCAGCCTTCTTCAGAAGGAGGGCACGCAGGTCACGCGTGAACTTGAAGTCGCTCTCGGTGGCGAACTGCTCAGCGAAGCTCTCCTGGATGTTCTTACGCAGAGCTTCTTCGCTACGGATGTCGCTACCTTCGCCGAAGGCTTCGGTGAAAGAAGGCATCGTTGAGCTCTGCAGCTTCGCGGCGTGAGATCTTCGTGATCTGGTAGGAGAAGGCTACACCCTCGAGGGGCGGGGACAGCTTCCTTCTCAATCTGGAGGGTGGAAGCGATCTCAGGAGCCTGACCGTCATAGAGGCGAAGGGCTCGAGGTGATCCGTATCATCGAGCTTAGCACCGATGAGCTTAGCTTCTCAGCTTCACTCTTCGTGAAGCGGGGGAGGATCAGCGCCTGGGCAGCTTCGACACCGCCTTCCTTAGGCTGACCTCCAGCGAGGCTCAAGGGCACGGCCGTAGACGACGTCGTTGTCCTCTACAGTGTCAGCTTCGATCTGCTTACCAGCGTTCTCAAGCATACGCTTGATCTGCTCGTCTTCCATTTCCTTGGTAGCGACAATGCGGTAGTGGTGAGCTTGTCGCTCTTCTCCAGCTTCACATCGAGCTTAGGAGCGAGGGCTACGTCATAGGAAAACTCAAAGTCTTCGGCGGTAGCAAAGATCGTATTCAGGAGCATCCTCTACAGGGAGGGATTGCCGAGGATCTGGAGCTCTCTCATCGATATAGCCGAAGAGGGGCGCTGACGACAGCACGGTTGATTTCCTCGACCTTTGACCGGTGCCTACCTGTCTTGATGAGACCGAGCATGCCCCTTACGGAAGCCAGGGATAGAGGCGTTCTCTGATAGTTCGTCAGACGCCTCATCTACTTGTGGTTGGTACTGCTGCACTCACCTGCACGGTGATGACAGCTGCTACATCGAAGTCTGCTTAATCGATACAGCCATTCGTCTTTTATTATTATGTATGTGTACTATACTTTTTGGGAGGCTTCTGTCAGGGGCGAAGCATATAGATCCTAGTCTCCAGCACCCTAACGATTGAGTGCAAAGGTAGTCTAAAATAGACTACTTAGACAAAGCTATCCCCTGGAAAGCTGACCAAGTTGTGCACCATCTTCTCCACAGGCTTACTGCATGCTAGGCACTGCAAGATGCCCTATCCCTTTTGCAATACCTTTGTCCTGCTCAAATAGACCCCCATCGAGATAAAATAATGAGTAACAGATCACAAAAGATAATGAGGAATGATTAGGTACATACCTCTGGTTGTGTCACTATATCAACTACAGGCACAGCAGGCCATGGACTATAGTCCAAGATGGATATGGACCGAATGCCAATCCCATCCCAGAGACGCTCGAGGCAACCATCACTCAAGGACTCCGCATCAAAAACAGCCTGTTGCTACAGCACTGCTCAAAGGGACAAAACCACCACATTGCTGACCGACTTAGAAGTTCCCATCATACAGAGAAAGCCTCTTACGCATCTACGGATATGGTGCGGAGTATTACCAGTGGTCGAGGGAAGCGGGGAGCAAGGCACCTTCCCGCTCGCTTCGGGAAGAGTCATCATGGGAGATATCTGCCTCGGACCCGGGTGCGCCTCTTGGAAGGAGACGCTTCTTGGACCCGATGTGGTACTGAACTGTAGCATAGACGTGACTTCGCCTAAGCCCCATAGCCGCGAGGCATGCCGTTTCTTTGATGCGCCTGGTTACTTTCCATCTGGAGGTGGGGCGGAATATCTTAGAGCCAAAGCCTTACCCCTTTTCAGCTCAGATTAAGTGGTTATGACAAAACTGTGTGCTGGGAAACAGTACAGAAGCAGAATGATGCATTTATGTATGCACTGGCCCTATCTTCTCAGATGAAAAGTGGCATCTATCTCTACAATTCAGGCTACAGCGGCTGGATGAAGCACACCACTATGGAGCAGACTATGGCGATGACAATGCATATCACGGCAAGGTGCGACTACCAGTTCACACCTCATTTCATTGCCTCTCTGGGCTTGGGCGAGGGGCTGAGAGATTACCCATTCACTCAAGTATCCTTGGGACTATCTATACCGCTGGCTGGAGCCTTTTCCACTGAAGAGTGCGCCAGCCGCAAGGTGTCAAGACCGAAGGCTAAGGGGTTTACTCGTGTACACTGAGGACCGTTGCACGGTCTCATTGTGATTCAACCCTCACCACTACTGCTCAGGTGCGGGCAGTAGTGGTCGATAACACTGCACCACTATTGGTGCACTCTTCTGACCACTATGGGTCCATACCACCCTTCTCAGGCACACCCAGAGCCATGAAGAGACTATTGCATCATGGATGAGCTACCTCCGTTTGACTCGTTCGATCCATTGTCTACGGCACTATATCTCAGTCAATTCAATGTTCCTCATCTCCCTCCGTGTATCGGTGCGAACAAATCACCACTTTTGTGTATTTTGGCACTATATGTTGCGTCGCGTAGCGACCCTATCGCATCCTGATAATGAACAGAGCTTAGCCTTCTTTGGGGGACGTCTGCGGCGCTTCTTTTGCTCAGATAGTACTCCAGCACAAGCTGGCATCCCTCTCTACGCTACCTACTGGCGGTGTATTCCGTTGTATCTTCACTCGCGGGGGATAATAGCTACCACTACTGGAAGAATGAGCGGCGTAAAAGCCTATATCAAGAGGTACAATCGCTCTCTCCCCCAATGCAGAAGCCGACGGTACGCGTCTCAGCGAAATACTGACAACCGCAGAGCATATTGGGCGCATCGGCGCGTGAGCAGTACTATATGCACCTGCCTGGTGAAGAGTTTTCTTGCTTGCTCCTGATACCAGTGCTACCCGCTCAGCCCTAACGTCTATGCAGCTCAAACATTATAAGTACCTCTCATCGTCAGCGTCTTGCTCCTACTCACTGGAGCAGCTTTAGCTCTAACAGGGCAGCTTCTCTTTGATATACTCTATGCACTTGGTGCTGTGGGCTATAGGCTGTACTATGTGGCTCCCGGGCGCGATGCTTCGCCCTCCTACGCCGTGTCGCCCGAATGAGTCTTCTCGGCACTCTTCCTGCTCTCAGCTGCAGCACGCTTTTGGCCTCTTTGACGGCTTTGGTCGGGGTGCATGGCTGAGTCTTCCTTGACGTTGAAGCTTGCTCTGTAGTTTATAGAAACGTCCTCCTCTATCTGGACGATAAGAAAAAAGAAATGATACAACCCCTATATCTACCCCAAAGCAGCCTGTGCGCTCAGGCGTGTGAACGTGCCTGGGAGTGAAAACCACTCCTGCGCGCCTTCCCATGTCGGTGAAGGACATCCCACTACGCTCTGCCTTCCTCGCAGAGCCCTCCTGCAAAGAGCCGTACAACCCATCAAGCAACTCCTGCGACCGCTTCATCGCCATTGGGATGAGCCAACGACGCAGTTCGACGCTCCTTTGCAGGTCGGAACACGGTGAACATTCTGCGCACTGCCGAGGCAACACCCGTAAGCAGATTGACATCCTCTATCAGGATGAATACCTCCTCGTCATCCACAAGGACGCAGGGCTACCTACGATGGCGAGCGGTGAAAAAGGATAGGAACTGCTTTGCGCTTGCTCTCAGAGCACCTCAAGAGCTTCAATCCTCAAGCGAGGTCTTCCATATCAATCGTCTCGACAAGGACTGCGCTGGCTTTGTCGTCTTCGCCAAAGTGCGGAGCTACAGCGCGAGCTGGTGACAACTGGCAGCGGTATGTCGTCGGCAGCTCTTCGTTGCCGTCGCCGAGGGGAGACCACGTGAGGATGAGGGGCGTGCTGATGCCTCCTACTCCCGAGGAAAAGAAAGGCAAAGAGCCAAAGGTGCCAGAAGCCACGCCCAGCTCACTCGACTTCTCGCTCCGAAGAGGCTCAATCGGCAGGACGTGCCGAATGGCATATCATCAGCGAGGTAATGGACGTGCCCTCCTCTCCATCACGCTACTTACTGGACGCAACAACCGTCTGCGCCGTCAGCTCTCCGCCCTCCGCCTCCCCATCATAGGGGACTGGCGTAATGGTTCTCAGGAGAAGGGCTCGGACGTGTAGCCCTCGAAGGGACGCTTGAGCTTCGTCCACCCTGTGACACAAGCTCTTGGACTTCGCCAGCCCATCCCTCCACTCCTGCACAAGCTACTCAAAGGCCCCACAGCCTCGCTCACGCTCAGCAGCCCCCGTAAAGCAAAAGAAGAAGACTAACCGTAAATCGCCCACAAAATCAATGTCCTCAATGAACCTACAAGCACAGGCCTTGCTCCTCAGCGTCCCTATCTCTCAGTAGTGCGCCGCTTCGTCTGAGCCCTCTCGCTCCTCCTATTGGGCTCTGGACTCAATGCTCAGATCGTACGTGATGCCGTCAGCTGGGCACGCTCCGTAGAAGATAAATCCCCACAGAAAAGGTCCTCGTCTTCACTGCGACCGTCAAGGACCCGTGGCACCTCTGTGGTACCGGAGCTCCCCAAGGGTGGTTCGCCCACCACATCTCCTCGTCGACAAGATCGCTGGAGCAGAGCTGGTCAGTGCCACGCTCATCTCCTCGCAGGAAGCCCATCGAGGAGTACGATCCTAACTTCGAGATGACGCTGCGCTTCTTTATGATAAGGTCTCCTTCCGCCCAGAAGATCCATATTACCGACCCCAAAAAGTTTGCCTTTGTCAGGCGATCCGCTATATGGCCTGCAACGATGGGCAGTGCCTTCCTCCTGCCAACTGGGGTTTACCGTCAGCCCTGAGTTGGGGAAGCTCAGGTGAGGGCCGCTCCATCGACGAAGGTAGCCGAAACCACTACCCCCGAAAGCTACTTCCGCCACGCTGGGGGCCCTCGGCCGATAGCGCGTCCACGGCAGAGGCGCTATCGGTAGCCCCTCAGACACTGCCGCACTTGCCACCTCGACCTCTGGGCACCTGTCATCCCTGAGCTGAGGCTTTATGGAATAAGGCCTGAACCAGCCGAGGCTCACTGTGGATGCTCCTCATCGGGGCTTCCTCAGGCAGCTAGATTGCCTTAGTGACTGTGTGGCCTATAGATCCGATGACGGTGAGCTTCTTCCCTCAAAGGAGAGTTCAGACCACCAAAGAAAGAGGATCCGTGATGCCCTCCCTCTACGGAGTAGTATTATCGTCATCTATAGTATCTCTGGGGCTCATCGTGTCGGCGGTCTTCGGATCTGATGCACTGAATAATCTGGCGACTAACGCGATATTCAACGTCGCCTTCTTCCTGCTGCTGGTCTTCTTCGCTATCTCGTTCTTCGGTGCCTTCGAGCTGGTACTACCTGCCTCATGGACGGCGAGATGGACGCTAAAGGCGGACTCGGCCTCCGGGCTTCATCAGCATCTTCTTTATGGCCTTCACGCTGGCACTGGTCTCCTTCTCGTGCACAGGGCCTATTATCGAGTACGCTTTTAGTGCAGGCAGCTACCTCTTCTTCAGGGGATGCTCGCTCCAGCTGTCAGGATGCTTGGGTTTGCTCTCGGCACTGGCTCTGCCCTTCACACTCTTCGCTATCTTCCCCAATCTGCTGCAGTCTATGCCTAAGAGTGGCGGATGGATGAACTCCGTGAGAGGTCGTCTTAGCCTTTGTTGAGCTGGCTCTGGCTCTGAGAGTTCCTCTCCATCGCTGAGCCTGGCTTACGGCTGGCGTATCCTCGACCGTGAGGTCTTCCTCTCACTGTGGATCGTGATCGCTATCCTCCTCAGAGCTGTATCTGCTGGGGAAGATCCGCTTCCCTCACGATGCTCCGCAGGAAAGACGCCCATCCAACCCTCTTCTTAGCGAGTGCCTCCTTCTCCTTCGCCGTCTATATGCATGCCTGGGCTTGTAGGGGCTCCTCTGTGCCGTGATGCTTTTGCTCTCCGTGGGACTTGAACCTATATAATGGAGATCACGCTAAGTTCGATGACTGCGTGCAGGTATGGCTTATGCAGTCAGGTAGGTAAGCCGTGATGATCGACTTCTCCGGCTATGGCTGCGTCAACTGCCGTAAGATGGAGCTTCGGTATGGATCGACCCGAATGTCAAGCGACGCCCTCGAGGGAAGACTATGTGCTCATCACGCTGATGGTCGATGAAGGCCCCTCTCAAGGAACCTATCGAAGTCATAGAGCGGAGAAAGTCAGAGCTCCGCACTGTCGGTGACAGAGTGGAGTTACTTCCAGCGTATGAGTTCGGGCGAATGCTCAGCCTTCTACGTTCTCTTTGGATCATCAGGGTAAGCCTCTTGCGCCCTCCTACGCCTTCAACGAGGATGTCGCTGCGTATATGCAGTTCCTCAGAGTCGGGGCTTAGCGAATTTGACAAAGCGCAAGTGAGCGCACCTCCTTGATACGACACCCACTTATGCCTACACGGTAGAAGAAGCTGGCGGTAGCATGCCGTCTCTCGATGGTAGACGCTTGCGCAAGGACTGCCCGGGATCGTGAGCAGACGACAGAGCCTACGCGCAATACCATCGAAGGGTCTACGAACTCTCGGTGCGATCCTCTCAGGGCAGTCCGACGAGGTGAAGAAGGGAGTTGAGCGGTGTCCTCCTGACATTGTCTTCTACAGCACCATTGGTGAGGGGCAAAGTCCTTCGTCTCGCCAGTGTAGTAATGCTCTTTGCGACAAACTAATCTATCCGTCATCCACGTCTGTGGCGAAGCGGTGGCGCGATCTGCTGGCGCAGTCGTCGAAGCGTTGGGAAGAGCTGAAGCAACAAAGAAGGGGCGGGGAAATAAGACCGTCTGTCGGGCGTTCCAGACCTCCCTGCCTACCCTTATCAAAGCCTCACCGCATCACAGGATAAGGCGCGTGGCGTGGCTTCGACTAGGGAGCACAGCCCGAGGGATGTCTGGAGTGAAGGTCGATGAAAAGGCTAGGTGAACTGCGTGAAGCCATCGCCTCTAAGTCCGCTGATGATGCGGAGGGCGAGCTGGGTGACTTCCTCTTCAGCGTCATCAACGTGGCAGCGCAAGTACGACCTCAATCCCGACAACGCTCTGGGGCGCGCAATGCAGGTTCATCCGTCGCTGGCTATGTAAAGTAGGCGAAGGAGGCTGTCGCTCGCTCCGGATATGACCTTGGCCGAAATGGACGAGCTGTGGAACGGGGCCCACAGCGCTCGGAGTCATGCGTATCCAGCCGCTACTTCCACCGCCTCCAGTCCCTTGAGGGCGCGCTCGACACTTCAGCCTGCCTACCCCATCCCGCTCCCACAGTGCGGAGTAGAGGGGACAGTGGGCCGAATGGCTATACATCAGATTTCCCTGATATGGCTGACCTTCTACTCCCTATCACGCCACCTCATCACGCACCGAGAAGCTGGTGAGGCTATTCTTGTCTTAGCACGAGGGACTGGCGCAGCTCCTCGACTTTGAGGTATACATTACACGCGAAGGATTACTTCGGTGACGAAGGAGGGAGGAGCGCAACCCTCTTGCACCCGCCCTCACCTATTACCAGGCCAAGCTCAGCCTATCGGTCATTCGCTTGCTCCGCCGCTGCGAAGGAATATGGCTTCGATCTAACCCACTCTCCAGGTAGTTCAGGACTCTCAGATGCTCCTGATGGCTACCCTTGGTCTTGGAACGAAGGACGTAGCCTACCGGTGCACGGGAGCCCGTGTTGCGCCGCACAGAATCCTACCTATTACCTCAGTATCCTTAATCCTCGTATTGCGTCACGTCGTGTGTGAGACCAGGCACGTTGCACGCTATCTGCGTGGCTTTCCTGCAAGACAAGCTGGCTGTGGCGACCAAAGCCCTTCTCTCCTGTCCTTGGGCGGATAAGGCTTTGAGACTCCCCCTCTTGAGGTCAAGAGCTGACGGATAAGAGGAGCTTCGTCTATCAATGGTTGCCAATAATAAAGGACGCCTGTTTAAAGCTTCGCACCCTATTAGGCGATGGTAGAGCTGAATGATCATCGTGTTGGGCGTCGTCCTCGTAAGGGAACTATGATGAGAAGAGGGATCGTGTTTGGATCGAAAGCCACACCCAATGTAGCTAAGGATGTCGTCTTTGTCGGCGAAAGTCAGAAGCAATGCGCTATATGGCGGGAACGGATGTGTATGTACTGCCCAGCTGGCGTGATGCATCACCTCGTGTGGTGCGCGAGCGTGTCGCTCTCTCTGCCTGCATCGTAAAGCGACATCCCTGGTAGTCGAGACTTAATTCTTCCCAATAAGACTGGGCTCTTAGCCCCCGCGCAAGATGCCACTGCCTTAGCAGAAGCCATCCATTGGATACTTACGCACCCCGAAGAGCGAAAGGCGATGGGGAGAGGGCGCGAACGCATTTGCTCGCAACTGTAGTCAGCTGCCTATACGAGCTCTTTGCTCCGGCTACATCCTGAAAGCTGATGGCACAAACTCCTTGAACTACGAGCCATGACTAGTTTCCATTAGAATGAGAGCCACGAGCTACCTCAGCACCAAAGCCTCCGTTCCACACCTATCCCTCCCGTTAGGAGTAGATCTCTTGAGGATATTCCCCAGAGCATATAATAATGTATGTGCGCGCGAGAAGGGCGTTCCTTCTGCTTGAGAGATGCAACGCAGAGGGGCTATGAAGCTGATATTACGGAAAAATCGGCTATTTTTGTGGGCATATTGTACCCTGTAACAAAGGAAATAAGATACAATCAATTAAGTAATACAACGATGCAAAAACAAAGTTTGTGACCTTCGTCACAGTGAGCAGCTTTGATCTGTGCGTTTTACCTCCTTCTCCTCATTACGAATCACTACGATAGTAAGGCGGAGCAGATGGGGTGAAGCAGCTGGGAGGCTTATCTCGACTCCGCATAGCGACGGAAGGGTGTTCCTCGGATGCACCCTCAAGGAGGCTCGCAAGCAACAGATCGGCGGGAGAGCTTGGCCTCTCAGAGGCCGGGATGAGATCTGCGATCCTCAAGCTTCAATGCTGATGGCCTCAAGTCAAGGCTGGCGAAAGCAACACCGGTGACTACGCTTTCCAGAAGGCCATCCAAGCTGCACTCCAAGAGGCACCTCGCAGGGGAAACTACGTCGACCAGTTTGTCGCCGAGTACAGGAAAGCTCTCTCGGGTGTGAACCTCACGCCGTTGTCTTCGGCTCTGGAGACCTGCGTGACACGTCAACCCCTCGACACAGGAGATGAGGTCCATCAGGCTCCTGCCAGAGGAAAAGTACAACAGCGCTGCTCGAGGCCTCATTCCAGCGTCCTGAGTGCACGTGTCGAGCGCTTTGGTGTCGTCGCTCTATTACCTGCACAGCGTCTCTCGAAGGTCAGGGTCGTATCCTCGATTGAACTCCCAGTCAGGATCCCGAGCGTGTGCACGTGAGCTTTTTGCAGCGTAGTGCCTAACCTCCAGTTCTGGCGTACCTATACGCTTTCGGCGAGAGTCTCCAGGCGACCTGATGCTGGAGCGACCGTCTGCTGGCGCTCTCGCTCCCCGCAGCTCGTCCTATCGCCAGCTGCGAGCTCTATCGCCCGGCTAAGGGAGGGCACAGCTCACGACCAGCGCAGCTCTGCCTGCCTCCTGCAGTAGCTCCCTCACAGCTGGCTTCGAGTCGATGCGCTCTCCAAGTACCTCCAGCTCCGGTGATTAAAGTGGTCGCAGCTACGGTTGGTCTTGCTCAGGGATCGTGGCCATAGCACAGATCGATTCGCTGCTGGCACTGGCTGCAGATACCACCTCCTTCCAGAAGACCTAACGCTCCTCTGGGGTGCAAAGCTACATCCACTGGGATCCTCAGACGCGCCGGCTCACCAGTATCCTATGAGGCTCTACGCTATCCACTACGAACCGCTCAAGTAGCCCGACCTCTCATGGTGATGTAGTCTACCTCTTCTAGAGGCAGATGTCGACCACAGCGCATCGGCGGTGCTGGGCCTCAGGTCTCGATGTCGAGTGAGATCAGGAAGAGTCGCTCGGAATCTGGAGGCTCCGCCTGACGAAGGAAGGAGAAACACATCGGTCGCTCCATCGCTTCTTGTCCTCGACGGTGTCGTCTACTCCGCACCTAACGTCCAATAGCGAGAATCTACCCGGTGGACGGTCTTCGATCGCAGGTAACTTCACCATCGAAGAAGCTAACGACTTGGCGAACGTGCTGAACTCCGGGTAAGATGGAGACCAGCGTCGTCATCGAGCAGGAGAACGTAGTAGGTCCTACCCTCGGTAAGGCTTCGAGTCAGGCTGGTATCATCTCCTTCGCTATCGCACTCGTCCTTCACTGATGGTCTATATGTGCTTGGCTTGGCTTCATCCAGGATGATCGCTAACCTCGCACTTCATGTCGTCAACAGCTTCTTCCGCCGCTCGGTGTCTCTGTGAAAGCCTGCGTTCAGTGCCGTCCTCGCCTCTCAGGTATTTGCCGGTCTTGTGCACTGACACTCCAGGTATGGCCGTCGCGCGAAACTGTGCTTATCAATGAGCGTATCAAGGGAAAGAGCTGCGCCACGGCAAGGGATGACCCGTGCTAATGCCCGATGGTTATGGCAGCACGCCTTCAGCGCAATCTTCGGCTCCAACCTCGACCACCATCATCACGGGTGTCGTCCTCTTCTACTTCAGTGCGGTCCTGTCCGTGGCTTCGCTGCGCCCGATCATCAGTCTTATCTTCCTTCATCACGGCGGTCTTCCCTCACCCGTATGGTCTTCAGAAGCTCTGGACAAGCGTCCTGAGCTCGATAACGTGACCTACACGACAGCGATGACGAAGGAACCTGCTGGTAGACCCCACCTACAACTTCCTCGGTGTGCGCGCAAGCGAAGAGGTATATCCTCCCTATTGCGCTCATCATCGCAGGCGCTATCGTGGCTACTTCACGTCGGTCTGAATAGCGGATTGAGTTCTCGGGTAGTCGTAACTACGCTTCGTCAGGATTCGACGAAGAGTAGACAACCAGCAGATCCGTGAGAGCTCGCTCCTCAGCTCGACCAGATAGCTCGTCCTGACGGCTATTGGTACAGGGAGACCAGATCCGCGTCTCTGCGAGCTTCACACCTCAATCGCGGCTCAGGTGAAGCCGTCGAAGAGCACGATCAGAGGACAAGCTCTACCAGGGGTCTGAAGAGCTACTACACACGCAGCCCTCGAAGGCAGACGTCGATGGCGACATCGTCAGCTCGCAGAAGGAGTCAGCGCAAGTATGTCCGTGACGCATCAGAACGCCGCACCCGCCGCTGTGCAGTCAGTCTCTCGCTGCTCTTTGCCCAGCGATCTACATCCTCATCCGCTTTCCGCAATGTCGCCTTCTCCATCAGTGCCTTTGCTTCGTCACGGTGACGGCGCTGATGATCATCGCTATCTACGTCCTCCTGCTGGAAGGTACTGCCGCGCTACGATGGAGGTGGACCAGAACTTCATCGCCGCCCTGCTGGCGATCATCAGTTATGCCATCACGACGTGGTGATTGTCTTCACGACCGTGTCCGCGAGGAAGTGGGCCAGCCACCCACGAGTCAGACCGCTACGCAGTCATCAACGGTGCTCCTGAACTCGCCGCTCTCATCGCACGCTGATACCTCGCTTCGACCTCTCCTCATGATGATCGATCGTCTTCGCCTTCCGGCAGTGCTACGATGCGCAGCTTCACCTTCGCCCACTCCTGCTTGAAGTGTCACTCTTTGGTGCCTACTGTACACTCTTCGTCGCTACGCCTATCGCACACGACATCCGCTAAGCACGTCGTCCTGCCGAGAAAGCTGCCAGCAGTAGTAACTTACCTCCATAAGCGCCAAAGCCCGACGACCGCGAGTCAGTCAGAGCTCTCTCCAACGACACTGTAGCGTACTGAAAAGTTAACAGCGGGACTGGTGCAGACCTACAAGTGGTTCACGGAGTCGGCACTGTTGGTCACTACTATGAGGCGCTATAGTGGTTTCGCGCGTCGGGCAATACTGGTCCTTGCACCGCCCTACCACAGGTTGCTTCCCCCTTCGTGAGTAGGTATGGGTGGGACTTCCCTACCCTTCTTCGCTGAGAGGCTAAGGACTTCGGAAGGGTGTAGTGCTGAGCGAGTAGCTTGGGAGGCTTTCGTGGCAGCGGATCAAGTCACGGAGGATGCATACAGCGAGACTAGAGCCATGCACACTGCGCATGCGGTTTCCTTGCGCTGACCTGCGTGCGGCGATTTCGCCAGAGGAGCGGGCTCTGTACACGCGTCACAAAGTGCGATCCTAGCTCGTCTGTGAGATAACTGCATCGCACAGCAGCAGAACGCAATATACGTGCCCAGGTGTCGCTGTAGAGGGCCTGAATGTGCCAAGCCAATTCCCGCTCGGCTATGCGAGTGAAAGACATTCGGCTATCGAAGGACACGCTCTCGTGCCGCCACAGAGCACTGTGGCGAAAAGAGTTCGGGAGTCTCGGTGACGTGCTTCGGGTGTCAGCGGTGCGAGGAGAGATGCTGGCGGGATGGGACGCAACAGGTGCCATCCATCAGGACGCAGATGTCTCAGGGTGCTCAGTCAAATAGTGGAATGGGAGCTGGATGCTGGGCTCCTTTGTCCAGGAAAGTAGATGTAGTTTGGGTGAAAGTCATACCTTTTATTTTTAGATGAGAACGACACGTCACTCTCTCGTGTCGGGCAGAGTCTGCTCTCGCACACTTGCGTGTGCGGATGGGAGGTTGCGGACGGCTCCTACCAGCCGTTCTCTGGACACTTCTTATGAAGACGCTTCCGTCTTGGGAAAGCTCACCACAAAGAGTAAGCTTTTCTGCGACAAACCCTCCTCCATAGCTCCTCTGCACCGTGATCGCAATTGGTACAATGCAGGAGGCTGAGGGCGGCCTGCAACGGGCGTTCGTTCGGGCCTTGCAACCGATGATGCAGGCACTGTGAGCAGAGGGAGAGAGCCAGAGCGAAGCGCAAGCTTTGAGGGAGAAGGACGTGGCAGCCTGCTTGCAGGCGGGGATACAACAAGCCCCCAGCAGGCACCACGAGGACAGCTGCTGGGGGCTTTGCTTTAGTGGGTGTGACCCAAGAGCAGGGCAGCAGGGCACTACATGCGGGAGCGGGAGCTCTTGGGCACTCTTGCGCTCGGACTTGCCTTGGATGGGGCACGAAGGAGTAGGTCACGCCAAGGTTGAGGGTAGAATATATTATTCCTCGCTGTCTCGCGTGCATCTGGGAGTCAGGGTGTCGTGATGTCCAGATCGGAGGTGTGCGAGGAGGTTGTACGCATCAAGAGCAAGGCGAGAGCTTCCCTTGGAGGAGCGTGTAGGATGAGGCCCGCTCCGCCGGAGATGATGTGTCCCATATGGAAGCCTCCATCGTAGCTAGGTGTCCGATAGTAGAAGGAACAGGTCCCTTGGAAGGTCTTACTGCGATTGAAGAAGAAGGTATTGTTGAGACTGACATGAGTAGCTCAAGCCTGCTCCTCCTAGAGCGAGGTGGACTCAGGGCCGATCTTCATATCGGAGTACCAGAGACGCTGGGAGATGTAGGTCTGGAAGAAGCTGACCTTATTGAAGAAGAAGCTATTCTCCAGGCCGAAGGTCCAGGTCTTCTCGGCATTGTCATGCGTATAGCTTCCCTCGTTCGTCTTAGGGTCTAGGCGGATGACCTGTGATCATACCGTCAGAGATGGCCGCCATCGAGGCTGGGGAGTTCAGCGCCCCAAGGAGAGGTGTAGCCGAGAGCGAGGCTGGGGCACGCAGCGGCGCGCAGGTCTTCTTCCCTCGCAGACACTGTACTGGTTCTCTCAGAGTTGGCGAACGGCGGGGAGTTGGCCAGAGAGTAGTCGATTTGAGGGCGGTGTCAATGGTACCATTGAGGCTGAAGGCATGGCGGTCGTTGGGGTTGGATCCCAAGAGAGCGTGGGAAGATGTGGCTCTTGAGGGTGCTCCAGACGATGGCCGTTGTATTCTCACTCTGCCGTGTGGGTATACTCCATACGAAGCCGTGCAGGAATGTCCCACTTGTCTGGAGAGCGGATGCTTGTCAGCATAGAGCGCATGAGACATGTTCGTCGAAGGTGATCTTGTCGTGACGCTCACCCGTGGAGCTCTTCGCATCGTGGTCGCTTCCGGTTGGTGGTGCGGGTCCCGTCCCATAGCTCACAAAGCCCAGTGTCTTACCGAGGAGCGGCTCTGTATGGTCCAGGCTCAGTGATGTAGGAGTCGGTGTGCGAGTCGGTCAGCGCATCAGAGTGGAAGTCCAGGCGTGGGATGGGAATGACCAGTGGGCATCAAGCCTCGGGGAGGCGGAGTTGCGCCCCTCTTGGCTGCAAAGTGGCCTACATGAGTCAGCATCCACGGAGACGACGCTTGGGAGCGGACTTGAGGCTCTTCTCAAGTGAACATTCGCCGTAGTGGCGACTCTTGTCCGTCTCGTCCAGCAGCGACACCGGGGAGCAAGCGTGAGGAGTTCACGCTCACCACTGGGGAGGATGCGATAGTCTCGGCTCTCATTCTCGCAGCGAGTATCGTCCTTCTCTGGGCTGTGGGACACACTCGCCCCCATCGAGACTCAGGAGTGAAGGCATGAGTCTAGCGCACGGACGTTGAGGTGAGGCCCCTGCCCGGAGAGGCGCATCTCACTCGAATAGAAAAGCGCTGCTTGGGATACGTGCGAGAGTGGGTCCCTAGAGGCACCATCATAGCCTGCCGAGAGCCTCCTCCAGGCTGGAGGGAAAGCGGTGACCTTGTCCTTCTTGTAGTTGAGGTTGGAAGTGAGGCTGTACAAGATCTTGTCCTTACAGGAGTCGAGGCGAGGAGCGATACTTCCTCCCGAAGAAAGTCGTTCTTAGCCTTCTTGAGGATGATTTCAGCACACCAGCATTCCCTGGCTTCGTACTTAGCAGGCGGGGTGGTCAAGTATCTGGATCTCTGAAGGTCGGACTGCGGGTAGGGCGCAGGGAGACGTGAGAGAGCTGCAGCCTGCCTGAGAGGCGCACGCGCTTGTCGTTGACGGGGACGATCGACTCCCCTTGCCGATTAGGACTGATGCCGCTCGTCGGACACGTTCACAGGGTCTGCCGTGGGACATCCAGTGCCGAGGCGGCGGCGAGCGATCTGCGTCGCATCGAGACCAGGCGGTCGCTCTTGCGGAGCATGATCAGGCGGCGCCCTGGACTTGGACAGCGGAGAGCTGCTTCGTCTCCTCAGTGAGGAGGGAGTTCGCCGAGGTCAAGAGCACCAGCGATGGTGAGCGTCTGATGATAGGGTCAGTAGCCCAGCGCACGCACCTCGAGGAGGAAGGTGCCCTCAGGAGCCTCCAAGCGGAAAGCCCCGTGCTCGTCGCTGGTCGTCCCACGACGAGGCTACTATCAGCGGGATGGCGCAGGAGGACGTTGGCAAAGTCCGGGCGTACGGTCAGTAGTCTTCTTTGGGGAGCCCTGTGCAGCGACGGTCGTCTGCGCGAGAGGCTACCAGAAGATAGCGCACAAGGCGACTAAGAGCACGTGAGATGTGTTTCGTACCAAGGCGCCAGGTGCTAGTGGGAAGTGGTCCCGAAAGGTACGCAGCTTTATAGAAGACAGCACAGATCTCGCCTGCACAGGCGACATACGCCGCTCCGAGTAAGAACTCGGCCAGCCCGCCTTCATAGTCTCCAGAAGCCAGGGCATATAGGGCAGGGCAATATCAGCCTGTAGGACTACACTCCTAACAGCATATCCTCCCATACGCTCCTCCCCGAGAAATCCACCCAGCAGTGAGACGAGAGCTCTTACGATGGAGAGGCGCCTGCTCTGTGGGAAGCCTGACTTCGAGAGCATGCACGGACTAGTATCTTTTGTCTATCTGCTCAGAACTCAATGCAGGCTATCGACCCAGCGACATTATATATATAGAGTACTACGCAAGGCCCTGCCACTGTTCCCTTTTAGAAGTGGTAGTTTGTTTCAGCGTGCCTATATGAGTGCAGTAGCTCAGACTTCTCTCCTCCCAGTGCGATAAAGTCTTGGAGTCTTCCCCTCACTCTTTCCCAAGCTGCACAATGGTCAGCTATCTGGCCAGCTCAAGCCCGCGACGAAGTGCATGTACCCTATATGAGTCGCACTGGACTGCGTGTAATGGCATTGACTCCGTTCAGGGCTTCGATGTGACGCGTTTAACTGTGGGCTCATCCTTCTCCGAGCTTTGTACCACGCTTCATCCGAAGACCGACTACATCGTCCTCCCCATACCGACCAGCGGTGACTACATGAGACGAGTACCAGGTCGTGGGGTCATCCTATGAGCTGGTACTCAACACCGACAGCCTCACGGCGTGCCCCATCTCTGGCAGCTACTCATCGAGAGCATGCCAGCCAGAGCGCGCGCCTATCGCTACAATGCCTTCCAAAAGTGCTAACTGTAGTACACGTCCACTGGCACTATGCTTCGCCACCACTAAAGGGAAAATCAATCTCACTCTGGATACGCGGCAGTTGGCCTTCAAAGTTCGACGGCGTGTCGAGCATCCCCTCTCTCACGACTTGGCGTACAGCGATCAACGAGGCTCGAGGCGTCATCGCCGTGGCTCGTCACTCTCAGGACGGACTTGGCTATGGGGACAGCTTTAGACCAGAGATGAGCATCTTTTGCAGCGCTTCTTTGTATCCGCGAGAGTAGCACCTACTCACCTCTCGTAGCTAGCTACATCGTCCGAGAGGGATAATTTAGGTACGCCCTGTTCAGCAAGCAATAGCCTATGGTCAGCGCATCCCATCGCTCCAGCTGGACTGGCTTGACGCACTACAGGTCATCTTCACCCTCCTCCTTCTTATTTCGGTCGTAATCTTCATCCTACTCGCTTACCGCAGAAAGCCCTGCTCCACTTGAATTGCTCAAGAGGTAAGTATCTACATGTAATGGCTGGCAGCGGAGGAAGTCTCTTGTGTTACCTGACCTTCCTCTCAGGAGCACCCGATAGTATCGCCCAATTATAGTACTGCGCGCGCTCATCCGCTTACCTCCTCATTTGCGCTCCTGATGCCCTGGGCACCTTGAACACTTGCTCCGTGTACGCTACGCCTTGCACGCTGCTCACCCATCAACGTGCCTCCTCGCCTTCCCATCGTGAGCCTCATCGCAGGGCGGGTGATCAATCCGAGCGTCCTATCTGGTCACGCTCTCAGCCTCGGCACTCCTTTCGCTGGGGCGTGCTCGCTTCACAAGCCTCCTGTCTCATAAGTGTGTCCAAGAAGCCCCACTGGAGCAGCGTAGCGTGCGCTTCCACCCTATTGACAGCCTCGTTGCTGTTGCCCTTGTGGCACTCCAGCAACCACTGCACCTGGAGATCTCCCACGTGTAGTCGTCTGCATCACGTCAAGAGACCTGCGTGGAGACTACACTCAGGCAGCTCCGCCCTCTTCTCACAAGATGAGTTTAGGCCGGATGCTCTCCGAGAAGGTCTATCCTCATGCGCTTCCCTTATCAGACTCAAACCGAGCTTCTGCACACGCCCTCCACACGGGACTTGTCCGGAGACGCATGGCATCGAGCGCACGCTCTATGGAGTCAGAAGGAGCATACGCAATCTCCGTCTTTCATGACCCCAGCGTCCACGGACGCTATACCCGCACACCACCTACTCCCCAAAGGCGCTTTTAGTCAGCACCCCTTGGGACCGCATCCAAGGCCTCCTCCAGCGCAGAAGCGGGTTTATGCATGCTTTCGAGATGCAGGCGGCGTGGGTGCACTCAGGAGGATGGTTTGCCAATGGGAGCATTTTGGCGAGTAGTAAGATCGCTTTCTCTGGTCAGCTCCAGCTACTGCAGGCGATGCCCAGAGAGCCCGAGGCCTACAGCCGATCCGATGAAGGCCCAGAACCGGCGCCTTGACAGGAGGACAGATGGTCAGAGTCCGCTCCGCGTAGCCTGCAGTGCACCTTCGCGCACGTGGACAAGCTGGGGACAAACCTTCACACCATCGCTATCAGGGCTGTCAGGGGTGGACTTCCAAGCACAGTAGCGCACTGGCTAGTGAGAGAGGTAACAAACCTTGCTCTTCGCCTCTTGGATCAGGTGGCTATGCCGAGGCAAGTCCCCTGGAATGCTGGCACTATCCTACAGTTCTTGATGTCGCACCACGAGATGCTCAGGAGCGAGCTAACCAGCGAAGAGAGTACGATGCCTATGTCCGCCTGGATCAGAACATCAAGCCCATCCTGCGAGGAGCTAAGCCTGCATAGGTTCGGCCGAAGGCAACTGGCCCTCTGCTTGCGCTCTCAGGGCACAGGCTACTTCACTGTACAGCCGTCCCACGCGTCCGTGGGCAGAAGCTCGCTATGGACAATTCCAGCTGCTAGAGAAGCTGCTCTGCTCAACCTCTGCCTCTCCGCCCTCTACGGTCAAGGTGGCGGCTGGGTCGAGGAAGCTCGCTGATGGACGCAGCTACCTGGATAAAGAAGCTCGCCGAGGACGAAGCACATCGCCCTCTCCGAACTCCAAGATACGTCAGCTGGCGCTTCCTCAGCGAAGAGATGGGAAGGCATCGAGCGCGCTGTCGCTGGTCGGCGACGCGTCATCACCCAGTCCTCTGGTGATGCAGCTCCGTACGCTTCGTACGCTCCATCCACGTCCGCCACATAGCTGACGTCTACTGGACGCTCACACCTGGATGGGAGAGTCGAAGAAGATGCAGCCGACCAGTCCCAACCTTTGGCTTCAGACCGGCGTCAGCAGCCTGCATCCTCTTCGGCGCGATGTCACCGGCGTGACTTCAGACTACCCTATTCATCGAAGCTCCAGATGTGGTCAGAGGCTATTGCCCATGTCACTGCGCATCAGACGCCGCCAAACGCAGCACGCTGATCGTGCACCGAGGTATGCATGCATAGTCGCCTTTATGGCGTGCTCCGATACAGTATATGAAGTAGGCTGGACGCTCCTCACTATCGCACTGAGGACTCCGCCACCCTCTTTCTTTCCTCCACAGAAGACAAACTAAATACAAGATATATGAGTCTGTTGACCTATTGACCGAGAAGAACTTTCGGCAACAAATCCTGTAGTGACCTCCAAAGGAGATCCACGCCTTGGAAGTGAAGCGCGTCAGGGCGAGTTTACCCCGAGATCGACCTTACTACGGACGACGACCTGCAGTGCTCGCACCGCCTCGCTCCGCCAGCGCATCCAAGCGGCTACGTGGCGAGCGGGCGCGCGGAATGCAGAAGAACTCAAGCCAGCGTAGAGGCAAGGAGGCTGATGAACGCGAGAGCTATCTGGGCTAAGGTAGACCAGACCGCAGGAAGGGAGATTCTTGGCAAGCTCCAAGTCGTCCTGGATGAAATCCACGAGAGCCTTCGCCGTGTCGTCAAGAGCACAGACGTCGGCATCGCAGAGCATCCCGAGATCCGCGTCCAAGCAACGGACTTTCGACGCGCAGCCTCAGCGATGCGACTTCGTACGCATCGAAGGAGATACGGCAATCTATCAGAACCACTGGCTGGCTGGTGGGGAACGGATCACCTGGGATATGGTGCACTACGATGCTACAGCTCTTCGGGGGTACCGTCCTCCACAGAGGCAGATCGTCCGAAATGGCGACGCGGGGAAGCGTAAGACCCTACGCTACGCTCCCCGTCTTCCTCAACGCACTCACTGGTAACGGTGTCCATGTCGTCACCGTGAACGACTACCTCTCAAGCGTGACTCGGGAGTGGATGCGTCGCTGTACATGTTCCATGGTCTGAGTGTCGACTGTATCGACAACACCGCCCCAATACTCCTGAGGCGCCGTCTGCCTGCAACGCCACACATCACCTTCGGTACGAACAATGAATTTGGGTTTTGATACCTGCGCGACAACTATGGCGACCGAGCCCCGAAGACCTCGTGCAGCATCGCTCACACTAACTACGCCATCGTTGACCCCAGTGGACTCCGTCCTCATCGACGATGCTCGTACCCCTCATCATCTCAGGCCCTGTACCCAGGGTGATGACCAGCTCTTGAGCAGTTCCTCCCCCAACGCGTGAGACTGATGCTCAGCGCAGCAAGCTCTGCCAGCAGCTCCTCATTTGACGCAGAAGAAGATTGCTTCCTCCGACAAGAAGGAGCAAGAAGAAGCTTCTTCCTCCTCTTCCGCTCCTACAGGGGATGCCTGAGCAAAGCCTCTCATCATAGTACCTCAGCGAACCAGGCATCAAGGCTGGCATGCTCAAGGTCGAAGAGGAGTATGTGTCGACAACATGCACTCAGATGCATATTGTCACCGATGAACTCTTCTTCGTCATCGAAGAAGCACAACAGCATTGAGCTCTCCGACAAGGGATTGACCTCCTGACACGTGGTACGGATGACCCCACCTTCTTCATCCTTCCCGACATCGCCAGCCTGCTGGCAGACCTATCAACCAAGGTCTCACCCGAGCAACTCGCTGAGCGCAAGGAGCTCTGCTCTCCGACTACGCCATTAAGGCAGGCGCGTCCACCACCGTGAACCAGCTCCTCGAGGCCTACGCCCTCTTTGAGAAGGATGACCATATGTCGTCATGGACAGCAAAGGTCATGATCGTCGACGAACAGACGGGTCGTATCATGGATGGTCGCCGCTACTCCGATGGTCTGCACCAGGCGATCGAAGCTAAGGAGCGCGTCCACGTCGAAGCTGCCACTCAGACCTTCGCCACCATCACCCTGCAGAACTACTTCCGTATGTACCACAAGCTCTCTGGTACTGACGGGTACAGCAGAGACCGAAGCGGGCGAACTCTGGGACATCTATAAGCTCGATGTCGTTGTCATCCACGAACCGCCCCATCGCACGCACGACCCTCAACGACCGCATCTGCAGACCGCTCGTAGAAGTACGCTGCTGCATCAGCGAGGATCGTTCGCTTCGGTGGGCGAAGGCCGTCCAGTACTCGTAGGGACGACTTCTGTCGAGATCTCTCAGCTCCTGAGCAAGATGCTCGATCTGCGCAAGATCCTCACAACGTCCTCAACGCTAAGCTCCACCAGAAGGCTGAGATCGTCGCCCACGCAGGTAAGCCCTGGTGTCGTCACCATCTACCAATATGGCGGGGCGTGGTGCCGACATCAAGCTCACGCCCGAAGTCAAGGCGGCTGGTGGTCTGGCTGTCCTCGGTACAGAGCGCCACGACCACGCCGCGTCGACCGCCAGCTCCGTGGTCGTGCTGGTCGTCAGGAGACCCAGGTCATCCGTCTTCTTCGTATCGCTCCGAAGACCATCTGAGTGCGTCTCTTGCCTCCGACCGTCTTGCAGCTATGATGGACAAGATGGGCTTTGAGGAAGGCGAAGTACCGAGCACAGCATGCTTAACAAGGCTGTAGAGCGCGCCCAGAAGAAGGTCGAAGAAAACAATTTCGGGATCCGTAAAGCGTCTTCTCGAGTACGATGACGTGATGAACTCCAGCGTGAGGGTCATCTACAAGCGTCGTCGCCACGCTCATGGGAGAACGTATCGAGATGGACGTCATGAATACCCTCTATGATGCTGGTCGCCTGCTCATCGGTACGCGCCATCATGCACAGAAGACTGCAGAAGGCTTCACGACAGATGTGATGCGCACCTTCGCTATAGGTCGCCCTCGACGGTGAACGCTGACCTTCCCGCCGCACTAGGCCGATGACCTTGCAGGCAGCTATACGAAGCTGTCGAGGCAACCTTCATCACACGCTCCAAGCCAGATCGCGAGACGCATCGCCTATCCTACCCTCCATCAGAGTCTTCACCGAGCAGGGGTCACGTCCTGGAAGCGCATCGCGGATTCCGCTGCACACGGTGGGCGGCATGACGACAACGTCAGCTGCAGCCTCCGCGAGGCTGGTGGAGCGAAGGCCGCACCATGCATGCGCGGGTTCGGCAATCGTCCTGCACACCATCGACGTAGAGCCTGGAAGGAACACCGTGAGGATGGACGAGCTGCGTAACTCCGTACGGAAGCGCCAGCTACGAAAACAAGGATCCTCTCCTCGTCTACCTGGCTCAGGAGGTCTTGCAAGAGCTCTTCCGTGCTATGATCGAGAGACGCGAACCCGCAAGACAGCTTCCGTCCTGATGCGCGTTCGCCTCCGCATCCATCTCAGCCGAAGAGGAAGCTCCCGCAGGTGTTAGAGATTCGCGAAGCCGCCCCTGAGGCACGGCGTTCCGGCTCCTCAGTACCACGAGCAGCGTCACTGCGTGGGGAAGTGCAGAGACCTCCGAAAGCACGCGTCACACGCCAGCTCAGCACGCACTCCATCGGGCGCATATGACCTGCCTGCGGTAGTGGCAAGAAGTTCAAAGCACTGCCACGGCAAGGGGCCTCCTAAGGACTAAGAATCTCCTTTGTAGACAGCTCGCAGTACCTCACTTGAGGGCTGCAGGCTATCTGTAAGACAGGTATCTTTACATTAGGACAAAGTGCACACCACCTACAGGAGTTGCGTATTTTGCGAGACCAATCTCCCTCACGGGTGTTGTGATGAGGGATATACCGCTCAGGCAATACTTGCCCCTCACTGTAAATAGTGCCGATAAAGCTAGCCGCGCCCATTATACTTCGCTCCCTTCTGCTGTGCTAGCACAGCCACATCAGGATAATCTCCTTCCCTTTGAAGCTACAGGCGCAAGCTCCCTCAGCCCATACAGCCCAGCCGTGCAGCGGGAGCCTCTCGCCCTGAGCCCTTGAGCAGGCTGGCGGCTCGCCCTCCGGAGAAGACGCCCTGCCCTGCAAACCTCTCTCCTGGGATCGAGTGCTGCCCGACCATGAGAGCAGAAGAACCGAGAGCCCTCTTAGCCCAAGGTCAACCTCAGGATCCTATGCCTACATGCTCCAAGAAGCCGAGAGTCTGCTTCGGAGATGTAGTGTTGGCTCGCCGATGGGCTACTGCCTGGATGACGGATCGAGATGGGGCAGACACACTCCCCACAGGGCGGTGTCATGTGCAGGGATGCCCCTGGTTGCACCCAGCTGTGGAAGCTTCGCTTAAAGCTGAGATAAAGAGGCCGTCGCCTTGGCTGAGAGAGAGAGGCATTCGGGCTCTAAGTACTGTCGCAGAGGTCAGAAGCCTATATGGCTGTGCTCCTTGCCCAAGAGTCCCAGCGTGTCCTCCAGAAGGCAACTACGCCAATGCAGAGGCCAACTACGAGAACATCTCTCCGAGCAAATACTGAACACGGACTCGTCGCCGAATGACGTGAGCTCCATGGAGCGCAGATGACATCCTGCAATGTCATGTAGCAGCACGCACCGCGCCGTCAGTTGGCGAAAGCCAAGCTCAAAGGTCGTGATGGGAATTTCCCTCAGAGACACACCCATCAGCGCCACTGGGCGGCTCCCGGATCTGCAAGGATCGTCTCTACACAGCATCTGCCGCAGGAGGCTACTCCCTCCCACTACGAGATAACAGACACTCCGACAGCTTGGCCGACAGGGGCGACGCTCGATGCAGCCTCCATGCCAAGCCCGGATGAAAGCACACTCCCGACCCCTCGCTGAACTTCTAACTATCAGTATAGCTTTGCAGCAGATAAGTTCCCACCTCGATGAGCGCAAGCGTTAGAATCCTTCTCCACCATCGGACTACTCCCTCGGCAGTGCCTATATATAATGGAGGAGCACGTGGCGGCGGCGATGCGCTGCACCGGTGCAGATACGACAGCTTGCCGCCCAGACGAATCGCTGCAGACGACAGCATGCTGGGACTGATGAATAGCACCCGAGGCAAAGAAGAATGCTCTGGAGCAGTTCGTCTCCACTTAAGATGCCGTCCTGACAGCGAGCGTGGTCGCAGCATAGCTCGGTACGCTACAAGAGCGCGTGGCAGGCACTGCTTCTTGAGCTGAAATGATGCCGAGACAGCTTTGCTCACAAGCCCAGCTCAACTATAGTATCAAAGCCATCTATAACACACTGGTCGCTGTCACCACGCCCTCACAAGCCCTCAGGGCCGAAGCCTGCCGAGACGCAGCCAGTAAACTCACCTCCTCCCCCTCCACGCAAGCATTAGATAACGATAGTGAATTTCGTCCAAGACCATATACAGCGCAGTGGCCTTATATTTCCTCAGTTCAAGGGCTTCTCCTCCAACTGCTCCTCCTCCAGTAAAGAAGAGCGAAGAGGGCATGCGACACCATCCGCCCCTCGTCAGTACTTTTCCAGCGGAGATGCGCACACTGGGCTCCTCGAGAATTTACCACTTAGCTCAGGCTAAGGTCCTCAACAACATCACCTCACAGGCGGGAGGCCGTCAGGCAACTCCTCGTCAAGGTCTGGCGACCGTGTCTCACCAAGGTCAAGCCATCCCGGCTCATGTGGAATGAAGCTCAGTCTCAAGCTCAGCTACGGCTTGCCGATGCCAAGAGCAGCTACTCCCGTATGGATGGGCTCTACAAGGTCGGTGGCATCTCCAAGGCTGCCGAACAGGAGCAAGCAAAGAGCGCACCCGCCAGGCCAGGCTAAGCTCGCCTGTAACCCACGCCACAGAGAACACCATGCACCGCAGTCCTATCACAGCTTCGTCACGGCGAGAACTACGACAACGGTGATATGACACCCCCTCTCAACTCCTGTCATCGTCATCCAGCAGATCGCTCCTATCAGAGCCGTCATCAGGTCTCGGGCAGTACTATGCTTCCCTCAAGAAGAGTGCTACGGCCAGCCTTACGGTCGATGCCCCTCGGCAGAGACCTTCTCCAGGTACAGTGACGAATACTCTTCCCCACCGCCAGTCCCACGACACACGGTATCGGCTGACTGAAATCGAGATAGCAAACCGAGACCACAAGCTCCGTCGGGGATGCTTCGCTCGTGCGCCTCGACTTCAGCTCACCAAGCCCTCACCCATCCCCGACGAGGCTGCTCGTCCGTCAGGCGGGTACAGGAGCTCGCTATGTCTATATCTTCTCCGAAGGCAAAGCCATCACCATGCCGTCGAGTTGGGCGCACAGCAGGGCGGCTACTGCAGAAATTGCTGGGCCAACGGACTAAACGCAGGCGACCAAGTCATTATCTCTGCTCCTCTGCGCTCGGAACCCGGACTCTCTGTAAATACGCTAACCTACGGACGAAACACCTCTCTCCCTAACGAGTATCTACGGGAGCGGCCGTTCGCAGGCCCATCACCACCGCCTGATTTATGTGCGATGGCGGTACTCAGGCTCTTCGCCTCGTCTCTCCATCAGCTGATGCGAAGACCGAGACGACCAAATTATAGTCGTCCACCTCCTACCCAGCGCCAGTGCCGCCGACACAGACAAACATCTCAAGCCTCTGGAATGCCCTCAACGGCATTGACCACCTCAAACATACCTCCAAAGCCAAAACAATTCCTCCACATAAATCTGGAGTTCCACGTGCACCAGGACCAGCCACATCGCCGAAGCCACGCAACGACATCCGCGACAAGCTCGAGCTAGATCTCCGGACTACCTCCAGCGGGCCAGAGAGCCGACGATCTTCCAAGTTTCAGTTCACTGGCTCCATCGTAGCCATCCTCCCAGTCAGGTCGCAGAAAGGTGCGCCTGGGCTGGCGAAGCTCCTCGAAGACCGCGTCAGCAATCCTACGGCGCATCGATGGGGTCGGGACAGTGAATATCTCAGGACCTCCAAGGCGCGTCGTACAGGTCTACTGCGATCGACAAGCTCGAGGCTTACCACCTCACTCTGCGCCCAGAGTCTCCCAGCTTGTCAGTGCCGAGAATCTCAACATCGGCTGGGCAGTAGTGACCTCGGGCTCCGCGCACCAATTCCATCCGTGTGCGGGCAGGTTCACCGACCCGATGCGGCTCGGCTCGATCATCGTCACGAGCATTAGCAGAGGCGGGCAAGGATATCTACCTGCGCGACGTCGCGAGATCAGGGACACCGTCGAGCGCCGGCAGGAGAACTATCGTCAATGGGCAAGGCGGTAGCCATCGTCGACGATCACAGGCGGGAAGGCTCTCAGACTCCGTAGAGATCAGCTCGCCAGATACGTGCTGCCCTCCACAGGATCAGCAGAATCTCCTTCGGACGTCAAGATCGCTACCTCATCGATACCTCGCAGGCTTCATCGTCAGCTGCAGTCGAAACTCGCTCCAAAGACACCATCCTCATCATCACCTTCGCCCAGTCGTGGTGCTCGTCGTCCTCTTCTTCCTTGAGGCGCTGGCGTGCGACACCTTCATCATCGTCCTCCACCATCCCGATGCTCGGCTCCGTCGCCTCCTTCATCTACCTCCTCGTCTCCGGGGAACTCGCTGAGACGTCATATCCAACTCTCCTCAACTCTCCATCGCCCATCGAGATGGTCGTGGATGATGCCATCGTGGTCCTGGAGACGTCACGGGCGCATCAGGCAGCGTGAGCTAGCAGCAGCGGCCGACACGCCACCAGTACGGGTCGGTATCTCGGTCGTCACCTCGCACACGCGATGCTCGCCGTCTTCCTGCGCTGACGATGATGCCCGGCAGCTGCGGGACTGATGTTCCGCCGGCTGGCTGGGCGCATCAGCGTCGTGATGATCGTCTCCACCGCAGCAGCCCTCTCGCTGGCGCCGATGCTCACCTCCGGCTCCTGCCAGCAGTACGACAAGAGCGGACTAGTCCGAGAAGATCTTGCACCCTATCGAGCCTGCGCTCTCAGCATTAGCTGGATGCGCTCTGCTGCTCGCCTCTTGGCTGGGCTGTCCCGTCACCGCCGTGCACAGTGGCTATCGCCTTCAGCTGGGCATCTTTCGCTCCTCAGCCTTGCGCGAGCCTCACCTTCGTCAAGACCCTCAGCCACATGCCCGAAGCAGGACGTGGGCTTCATTCAGGTAAAGTGACGCCGAGCTCCCCATCGGTACCCGTGTATCGATGAGACGCGTCGCCTGAGCCTCCGGCCTCGACAAGCGTGTGCGTGAGGGGAATCCCGCTGTCGGACCGTATCCATGACCGGTGGGGCGGGCTGGTGACGGGCAGCGACTCGCGTGGTCGCCATGCGGACAATGGCTCCAGCAGTATCTCTGCCTACATCGCGGCCCTCCTCGCTCCGGGCGTGCATGATCTCCACGGAGGGTAACTCCGATATTAAGCTCCGCAAGCTCCTCGCCTCCACGCTGAGCTCACCTCCTGTAGCCTGACGACGGGCTGGAGGTGCCAGCAGTAACGGTGCAAGCACTGTCATCGCTCGAGATCTATGGTCAGAGACTTCTCCCGAGCATTTGATACCTATGCGCATCAGTCTCCTCCGCGAGAGGCTGGAGAAGAAAGCTCGCAGGCCTCAGGCCTCACGTCAGTCGCATGGACATGTCCCTGAGATGCGCTTCATCTTCGACAGCCAGAAGCTCGCGGAGAACGGCCTCGAACTTAGCCTCTCTGCCTCTCCTATCGACGCTCTGCCGTCAATGGGACGAGTCGCCTCCGCACTTCCGCTATGAGGGTACAGCAATGAGTATGTACATGCTCCGTATCCAGCCTCGCTCCTCGCAGCGTCGAGTCCCTCCAAAGACCTCTCAGCCTACAGTCGTCTACACGCCACAGAGACAGACGCTTCCGCCTCTCTCGACCTCGGTCGAGGTGGACTGAAAGCCTTCACCCCTCCGACCATCAGGCGCGTAAGGACCGCAGCCGTCGTCGCTCTCCCTTTTCACTCTTACGCCTGGGGTGCAGCGGAAAGCGAACTGGTAAAGCGAGGTCAGCCCAGAGTCCTCAGCCGCTCATCCAATTGCAGCTCGTCCAGCGTGACCTGCAAAGATTTACGGGGGCTTGCGAGGCCAGCAGGAGACCTTCGGCGACCTCGACGACCTTGATGCTCCTCATCATCATGCCCATCTTCATCATGATGGCCGCACCAGTTTCGAGGCCACAGGTCGATCCTTCGTCATCATATTCTCCATGCCGTTTGCCTTCTGGGTGCTTCCGCCAGGCTCTTAGTCACACAGGTGCCTATGGATGCGATGTCGTCCATCGAAGTCACGGAAGTTATGCTCATCGGTATTGTCGTGGAAAGAGTGGGATTGTCCTCATCATGACTGTCCGTCTGTGCCGTGATGCGTAATGGTATAGGCACGTGCCAAGGCGGTGACGACCTCAAGGAAGTCCCGACTACGCGTGCTGGTGACCACCGCCTGACCGTCCTCAGGATGGGTGCCTATGGCTATCGGTATCGGTGAAGGCTCCGAGATGTGGCGAGTCTGTGGATTTTGCCGTCGCTTGAGGGCGCTCTCACTCACTGCTGGGCGAGCCCTCGTGCTCATCCCACGCTCTATGCCGCACCTCGAAGCACACGCATCGTCCGTGAGCGCAAGAAGCTCGAGGAGAGAAGATCGCTCGTCGTGCCTCGAGGCGCACTCATGCCCACCATCACTAGTAGCACCCTTGCGGACAGCTATCGATAGCTCGCCCCTGAGGCGGCCGACTGACTATCATCACCTATAGTGATCAGGCACACACACGATGTACATACGTGCGTCTTCTCTCAGCTCAGCCTCCGTGGCTGCACACTCCTTCAGGCGTGCCCAGGGCGTGGCTCCAAGACAGGAGGAGCCACATGTCGGCGACCACGCTTGGCCTGCAGTGAACTCTGCGATGTACGTCATTTGCCCGAGCAGCGCACTTGTGCGAACTCTTGGAGCGACCATCGTGCGCTCTGATGGGCTTCCACACACACCTGGCGAGGTCTGCGCGCCTTCGTCTGGGCAGTCGAGGCCATGATCTGAGCTCACACACAGCTAAAAGTAGAGCAGTTCTATAAAGGACAAAGCAAAGATAGTGGTCAGGATCAAAAGCAGTATTGCTTACCTCACGACCCCTTTCTCCCTCATTAATCTGATCTAACCCCTCAGCCT